>UPTG01000037.1_pt1 | contig 122402 bp, 69 predicted proteins | sample 2160121 | NCBI WGS metagenome assembly UPTG01 (sample SAMN06266255, study PRJEB28933) | marine metagenome | isolation source: Columbia River Estuary | place: USA:Columbia River Estuary, USA | collected 2014-07-27 | reverse complement strand
GCTACTGTCGCATTTGGTGGTAATATTACTGCATCTAGCACATGCACTACACCATTCAACGTTTGAATATCTGCAATGGCTACATTTGCATTGTTGATCATTACTCCACCATTAGCATCTATTGTTACTGTAATATCTTGTCCAAATAGCGTAGTTGCTGTCTGGCCATCTGATAAGTCTGTTGACATTACTTCTGCTCCTAAAACATGATACAATAATGCTCTTCTTAATTTTGTGTCTGCATTACTTGTTAGAATATTTAATACTGCTGGATCCAATGCTGCAAATGCATCATCTGTCGGTGCAAATACTGTGAATGTTCCTGCTAAATCACTTAAAGCTCCTGCTAAGTCCGCTGCAATTACTGCTCCTTCTAATGTTTCGTGTACATCACTATTGATTACTACATCTGCTACTGTCACATTTGGTGGTAATATCACTGCATCTAGCACATGCACTACACCATTAAAGGTTGGTATATCTGCAATAATAACATTCGCGTTATTAATCATTACTCCTCCGTTTGCATCAATTGTTACTGTGATATCTTGTCCGAAAAGTGTTGTAGCAGTCTGGCCATCTGATAAATCTGATGACATAACCTCTGCTCCCAAAACATGATATAGCAATGCGTTTTTCAATTTTGTATCGGCATTACTTGTAAGAATATTTAACACTGATGGATCTAATGCTGCAAATGCATCATCAGTCGGAGCGAATACCGTAAAGTTGCTGTTAAGATCACTCAATGTCCCTGCCAAATCTGCTGCAATTACTGCTCCTTCTAGGGTTTCGTGTACAGAACTGTTGATCACCACATCTGCTACTGTTACATTAGGTGGAAGTATAACTTCATCAATGACATGTACTACACCATTTGTAGCATCTAGGTCTGGCGCTGTTACTTGAGCAGTATTAATAAACACCTCCATCATGTTATTAATTGTAACTGTAATATCCTGACCAAATAATGTGGTCGCTGTTTGTCCATCAGATAAATCTGATGACATTACTTCTGCTCCTAAAACATGGTAAAGTAGTGCTTTTGTCAATTTCCCAGATGGATCTCCAGTCAATGTAGCCGCAAGTGATGGATCTAATGCTGCAAATGCCGCGTCTGTTGGAGCAAAAACTGTAAATGTCCCTGTTCCTGATAACGTTGCATTTAACCCTGCAGAGTTAATTAATGATTCCAAAGTGTTGTGGTCAGGGCTATCTTCAATGATTGACATTACGGTTTGAGAAAAGCTGAATGTCGAAAATAAAATAAATAAGGTGGTGTAAAATGTCTTTAACATGATTTTAATTTTAATGATAATTTGTTAATAAGTAATTTAAAAATCTATAAACTAGACAAACTTTTCTCAGACCAATCATAGGTAACTGATTGAGAAAGAAATGTCAATAATATTTTCTTTGAGAATTACGGAGTAATTGATTTAGTTAATCCTAGTGAAACCTGATGACGACTAATTCGTGTTTCATAAATATTCTGTTTAAAGATCGGGCTAACTCCCTTAACCCAATCATATTTAATTTGCAAATGAAGACCTTTTCGTAGTTTATATTTTAAGCCTAGACCAAGACGATAGTCAAAATGCCATTTTTCCAAAACAGGTGAAACAAAAGTAGCAGAACCACTATCATCGTATTTGATATGATCGTGATGTGTTTCAATTGACTGAATTTTGTTTGTAATTTGAGCCAAATAATTTAAACCAAAACCAACGCTTAAAGTGGGAATAATTCTTTTACTTCTACCAAATGGATATATAACTGTTCCGATCGGTAAGCTAAAATTTTTAATCGAATGTCTTGAGGAAAAGTCGACAACTAAATTGACCTCATCTGTTGCCAGGGTTTGGCTTCTATTGAAATTAAAAGTCGCACCGGAAAGTCCATATGGAGTGGCTAAGTTTAAGGCATAACCATTTAACGGATTATTTATTCCCTGTTCTTCTTGAATACTGTATTTTAAATTTGAATTATGCCCTGATGTTGTTTCTATTTGATCGTATTGAAAATTGGCGATTACACCGATGTATTGGTTTAGATTGTAGCCCAATGAAACACTTGTTTGCCAACCCCAAGAGTTTTGGTAATTGAAATCGAACAAAGCCAAATCAGAAGTGTAGTCCTTACTAATTTTATGATTCCATAATGTTGCACCCGCCTCGACACCTAGAAAAAATCTATTGACTTTCCTTGACTTGGAATCCGGTAAAATCAAGGCAGATTTTTCTAGGAATAAAAGTAAATCTAATGAAGAGATTAACTCAGGGTATTCTTCGGTATACTTGTTTTCAATCTTATCATCTGAAATAAAATTTTCTGTAGGTAAAGGGACAAGTGATATAGATTTTTCAGGTTTGATGTAATTAATATCCATTGAAGTTTCATCAGTTGGATATTTATTACTGAAAAAAGTTTTGGTTTTTGATTTTAAATAAGTTCTAATCGTATTTAATATAAATGGATCGCTTGGTGAAACATTAATCGGCAACTTTTCTTTAGGTGCATATACTAGATTATTTTGGTTTATTCCTTTTTTTGGGGGAGTAGATATTACTTTAAAATCAACAGTTCTGCTATTAAATTCTTTGGAGCCTAGAACCAGAGAACTATAAGAATCTATGCTAACTGAGGAAATTTGATTCTTTTTATTTGCAATCAAAATCAGAATTAACAAAACTGAAATGATCATTAGAAAAATCCATATCAACCAAAAAGGGCGAGAATCTTTTGCAGGAACGACATGAGGAATAATTCCTTCCCAAACCTTATCGTCTGGTGTGTTCCAATCACTATCTTCGAGACTTTCCTCGTTGAAGCGATTCTTCCATATGTCATCAAATCTATCCATGTTCTTGTGTATAATTATTTTGCTTGAATGTAACTTTCTTTTGTAAAACTTTTCGAGCCTTCATTAATTGGCTTTTCGAAGTGCTAATCGAAATATTTAAGGCTGCTGCAATTTCTTTATGAGAATAACCATCTATTACATACATGTTGAAAACCGTTCTATACCCGTAAGGCAATTTTTGGATGTGATCTAACATTTCTTTTAAAGATAACTGAGAAAGTGCACTTACATCAGAAGACTCAACTTGTTCAGCTTTAGTTATATTAACTGAGTAAAGCGTATTTTTTCTAATATCGGCTAGACATGCATTAACCGTAATTTTTCTTGCCCACGGACCAAAGTCACCTTTATTAAGGTCAAATTGCTTTAGATTTTTAAAAATATTTACAAATGCATCCTGTAAATAATCTTGAGCAATATTTCGATCTTTTCCATATCTCAAACAAACCAGGAACAAACTATTTTTATAAACATTGTATAGTTTATGAAACGCTTGCTGGTTTCCTTTCAGCGCTTTTTTTATCAATATTATACTTTCAGTTTGCTTATCCAATTTTGTTGATTTGTTTAATTACCCTTAATATGCAGCTAGTTTTGAAATGGTTGCCTGGGCTAGTAAAAAAAAATATTTTATCTTTAGTTATATTAGAGGAACCCATAATATTCAATATTGTTTAATCTTTTTGTAAAAAGATTAAACAATATTGAATGATACCAAATTTGCTTTTAGAGAATAATTTTAACTTCCTCTGCAGCGAAAAGATCATTTCGCTGCAGGAAGAAGTATTTTATAGGAAGAAAGGTAGGTCGAAAAGAATCGTTTGTCCGAGTCCTTGTAAAAAATGAATTACTTCATCAAAACCACTTTTTGAGTAAGCTGCTGCTCCCCTATTTGAACTTTCACAAAATAAATTCCATTTGGATAGGGATTTAAATTAAATTGATATTGGTCACCTGTTGTATTTTTATTCACTAAAGTTTTGACCACTTGCCCACTTCCATTGATAAGCTGTAGGGTCAGATCATGGGTCCCTATCAAGTCTAGATGTATTGTAACAAAATTTTGAGTTGGGTTAGGAGAAATCGTAAATTGGTCTACAAAATTAGATGCCGATTCATCTGTATCCACTCCAACTAGACTTAAAAATGGTCGAATCGCCATTGGAAATGGTAACCCAAAGTCCTCTAAATTATTCCAGGTGACTTCATCCGCAGTCGCCCAAGTAGTTCCAGGAGTATGTATAATTTGAGAAGTCGCAACTCCCAAACTTGTCGTAGAAGTCTGACCTACCATAAATACATAATTACCTGCAGGAATTTCAATTCCATCAATAAATGGTAAAGTAACATATGTTTCAGCACCAATCCCTCCTCCTCCTGCCGTAATTATAAATGGCTCAGTCGTTGCTAAAATCGTATCAGGAACCCCATTCACATCAACTGAATAAATAAATCCATTAATAGTATCACCAGCTACACCACCTGAAAAAGCTAAAATTATGCTTTCAACAGTAGCCGCGTCAATAAACTCGTACGTCACTCCAAGTTTACCAGTGCCACCATTATATCCAACTCCATTATCAAAAATGCCATTATCACGAGAGTAAATTGAAGGATCTAATGCAAATGGAGTAGCGACACTTAGTGTATTATCAACCAAATTATTGTCAGTCTCAGCTATATTTGCAATGTACTCCACTGAATAATTATCAGTACCAGTAAAAAAATAAGTACCACTTCCCAAGAAGGAAGCTTGTTCTGTAGAACCAAGTACTGCCAATTGGTCAGAAGTTTCGGTATAAATAATATTGCCACCTCCATCTCGAACATTAAAGGTAACAGAGACATCAGTAATTTCTTGGCCTCCAATATTTTTAACGCTAGCTACAAAATTTAAAGGTTGTTCCAAACCATTTGGTACAGTAAAATATTCAATAGCTGGTTCAGGATTAAGAATTCTTGCATCATGAGGTGGCGCTGGAATATAAGTAACTTGAACATCATCATAAAAAGCTAAGGAAGTACAATTTCCCTGCGGCAAACAGCCCCCGTAAAAATTAATTGCATTTACTTGATTAAGCCCAGGCATCATATCACCTGCATTTGTATTGATCGCAAAGTTAACCAGAGGTGTACCGTTATAGGAGAACACTCCTTCAGATGTGATAAAATTTAAATTAAATTTGTACTCAACCCATTGATCATGAATTGGAGTAAATAAAAAGCCCTGACCGGCTGTATTAAATTGTCCAGTGCCATCTTGGTTTACATATACTTCAAACATCCAATCACCTGTTGTTGATGTATAGTTGTGTTGCATATTTGTGTACGCTCCGCTTCCTGATGGAACAAATTGCCAATAAGAAATTTCATAATTTTCTGCATCAAGAGTTCCTAACAACGCAACAAGATCATCATTCTGCTCAATTTTTACAGATTGAGTACCTAAATGTGCTTGCTCATCACTAATCGTAGCATTAGATGGATTGTTAAACCAACCTATCCAATTAGTTGCATCCCATTGAGAGTCAAATGATCCAATAGTGTAGGATTCAAAATCATCGGAGGTTAATTGAGCTAACAAAATAAACGGAAAACAAACTGTAAAAAGAAGTATAATTTTTTTCATTGAAATTTGATATTTTAATTAATAATAATTTATAATATACAAAGTTCCATGAAATTATCAAGCTAAATTTAAAACGAAGTTGAAATATTAATATTCCATTTATCTACAAAGAAAAACCCATGTGAAAGGCACATGGGTTTTTAAGGATATTTTTTATAATAAAAAAATAAAAACTTTATTCTATCACTCTTTCTGAAGTTGAGACTTTTGAAACACAGAAGAACCCAATTGGACTTTCTTTCGCATTTGCACTTTGAGTAAAAATATTAGTTGGAATATTATTAATCGGAGTCGCGAATAAACCATTATCCCCTTGAGTAATTTGCTCCCTCGCTTGAAAAAGATGAAAAAATGCCTCTTGAGTCAGTGAATAAATTTCTACCCGAATACTATCACCAATTGCATATGGAGGAATATCATTATCATCAATTGCTCCATCTCCTGAATCGGCAATTCTATTTATTCCAAATCGAATTGGTGATATAAATAATATACCATCTGAATTAGTCCCAGGACCAAATGATCCATCATAGGCCAAATTCATTTCCCGTCCTTTATTTAAAAATGATCCATTCTTAAAAGTTTTAATCCAATATACATCTCCCTCTCCTACTGCATCTTTAGCATAGACTTGGGCATAAATTCCATCAGGTTGACCTACCTCATCTTCTTGATATTCATAACCTATTGAATCAATTGGAACAGTTCGATTAGCTTTTGAAAAGGAATAATATTGGTCCCCATCTAAATCAATTAACAAACCATAATCCTTCCCTTCCTGAATAATTACATCATCTGTTGTTGTTGGAGTCCAAACATAATCACCATCATTGTCTTCATCTTCAAAAACAAAAATTTGATTGATTGTACTATCAGAAATATTAATATCGGCAACTGTAATTGTGGCCCCTGTAACCTCAGGCGTAAATGAATTATCTAGATAATCAATCGTTCGACGCAATTTAATTACCTGAGGACCAGGTTGGTCATTTAGCCATGCATCAACGACTAATTGGGAATCATTTTGTTCTAACTCTAAGTCGATAATATCTTCACAAGAAGTTAGTAGGAATATTGTTATTAAAAATAAAAAATATTTTTTCATAAAAATTTTATTATTGTATGTATTAGGTATTGATCTTTTTGAATTAAAAATTAAAGTTATAAGCTACAGATGGGATAATACTTCCAACCACTGCAAATCTGTAGGCATTTGTTTCACGAGGTTGACCTTCTGGAGTTCGAATTCGATTTTCTCCAAAGTTGATAGAAAATGGATTTCTTTTGTTGTACACGTTATATATAGAGAAAACCCATTCGCCACTCAATTTTTTTCCAGGCTTCTTTCTTCCAAGAAGTGTTGCCGAAATATCTAACCTGTGATAAATAGGGATTCGGGCATTATTTCTTCTGCCTGTTGTATGCGGATAAACATAGCCATTCTGTTCATATCGGCCTGTTGCAAAAGTACCAGGTGTACCAGAATTCAAAACAAAATTTGCAGATAAATTCCATCTTTTCGACAAATCAAAAAATGCTGTTGTACTAAAGCTATGTGTCTGATCGAAACGCGATGGATACCAATCCCCTAAATTAATACCTTCTGATTGCAATTCAGTTCTACCCAATGTATAACTTGTCCAACCTGTAAAGCGACCTTTCTTTTTTTCAATTTGTAGTTCTAATCCATAAGCTCTTCCTTTTGCTTGTAAAACATCGCCCTCAAAATACTCATTCAATAAAAGATCTGCACCATCGACATATTCAAGTAAATCTTTGTAAGTTTTGTAATAAACTTCCATAGATGTAATCCAGGTGTTGTCGTTGAAATTTTTAAAAATACCCAATGCCACTTGATTCGCCATTTGAGGTTTAATATTATTGGTGCTTGGAGTCCAAATATCAACTGGCGTTGCTGCCGTAGTATTGGAAACTAAGTGAATGTATTGGGCCGTCCGATTGTAACTCGCCTTAATTGATGTGGTTTTATCAAGTTGATATTTAATGGAAAAACGAGGTTCAAAATTATTATACACCTGAATACTTTTACCTGCATCAAATGTCTGGGTTTGATCTAAAAGAGGTTCTCGTCGATCCCCAGGATTTTTAGCTTCAGCAAATTCGTAAGACGATCCTTTTCCCAAATAGTTGAAAAACGACCATCGCAGACCATACTGTAGAGAAATATTGCCGGTAATTTTTTGTTCGTTTTCCATAAATAGCCCTACTTCTAAGGCATATTTCTCAGCTAAAGAAAAATCTACATTTACTCCTTCGTTTAATGAAAATGCATTAGCCGGTTGGAATTCATAAATGACTGCTTGTCCACCAAAAGTTATTAAATTATCAGGATTTAAAAAATAAGAAAAATCCGATTTTAGACTATAATTTTTAATTTTTGCACTCCAATCAAATGTATTTTCAGAATCTGCACCAAAAGCAATTTCGTAATCATAGTTACTATAAAAGGCTGTAAAATTGGAGAACAAACTTTCGTTAAATAAATGATTCCATCTTAAAGTCGCGGTCTGATTTCCCCAACTAAAACCTGCCGCATTACCAAAACCAAAATTATCACGTCCCAAATATCCAGACAGGAAAAGTCTATTCTTATCATTAATTTTATAATTCGTTTTTAAGGTCAAATCATAAAAATTTAATTCAGTATCACCACCCACTTGCTTTTCGATAACCGGTTTTGCCAAAATATCAATATATGATCGACGACCTGCAATAATAAAGGATGCTTTATCTTTTGCAATGGGTCCTTCCACCGAAAGTCGACTAAAAATTAAACCAACACCACCTGACACCTCATACTTTTTCATATTCCCTTCCTTCATTCTTACATCCAAAATAGAGGATAATCTTCCACCATAACGGGCTGGAATACCGCCTTTATATAATTTCACATCTTTTACAGCATCTGGATTAAAAACAGAGAAAAATCCAAATAAATGTGATGAATTATATACTGGTGCCTCATCTAATAAGATCAGATTTTGATCAATACTTCCTCCTCGTACATTAAATCCTGTCGCTCCCTCTCCTACTGTTGAAACTCCTGGCAACAATTGTATACTTCGAATCACATCCACCTCACCTAATAATGCAGGCATTTTCTCTATGGTTGCTATGCTCACTTTGTTAACACTCATTTCAGTATTGGTTACATTACGATCTTCCGCCTCAGAAGTCACAACAACCTCCACCAATTCATTGGCGTTCTCACCCATATCAATATCGAGTTTAATATTTTCCTTTAGTTCTATTTCTTTAATTTGAGAATCAAAACCGAGATAAGAAAATTCGATTTTATAACTTCCTAAAGGGAGAGACAAAGAGTAAAATCCATATTCATTTGTCGTCGTTCCCGTTTCAAGTTCAAAAACATAAACCGAAGCCCCGATTAAAGTTTCACCACTAGAAGCTTCTTTGATGTAACCATTGAGGGTGACTTTTTCAGTTTTCTGTGCAAAGGAAAAATTTGATAAAAACAAAAATACTAAAAGTCCGAACACTTTAGATTTGAGTTGCATTGAAGTTGTTATTTTTAAATAGATTTAAGTAATAATTTTTAGAAACAAAATTTTAAGCTATTTGTTGGGGAAAAAATCTATTTGATTTTAGATTTTTAACGCTTATGTTTAAGCTGCAAATGTATGAATTGACCCTGTCTAAACACCTAAGGGTTAGACGAATGAAAGGGTATTTTCTATAAAAAGATAATCTTAATAGATATATAAGATGGATTAGTTTTGAATTTTAACACACTCGAATTCAAGTATGTTAAAATTTCTGATTTGGTTTATAATACTTGGATTTAAAAAAAGAATAATTTGAATAATTTATAATTAAAAACTATTAAGCAGAATATTGAATTAATCTTCAATTTATTATCTTAGTTGAAACAAAACTCACCAATTATGAACAAACGTACTTTCCTAAAAAACATTACGTTAGCAAGCTTTACTAGTGCTCCGCTATACAAAACTCTGGATGAAATAATCAATCAAGTCTCCCATCTTTCATCTGATGAATTAGCCAAAGATGAAAATTTTTGGGCTCAAGTCAGAAGTGAATATCGTCTCAAACCTGACTATATCAATCTTGAAAATGGCTATTATTGCTTTACTCCACAAGTAACTTTGGAGAAATATATCCAACATATTCGACATGTCAATTATCAAGGCTCCTTTTATATGCGAACTGTTCAATGGGAAAATAAGAAAAGAGTAGCCCAACAATTAGCAGAGATTGCTGGTTGCTCTGATGATGAGCTAATTATTACTCGTAATACAACCGAATCTTTGGACATTATTATTGGAGGAATACACTGGGAGAAAGGCGATGAAGCAGTTATGGCAGAGCAAGACTATGGAGCAATGAAGAATATGTTTAAACTCCAAGAAAAACGACATGGCATCATCAATAAAATAATCTCCATTCCTAATCATCCTAAGTCGGATGAAGAAATTGTAAATCTTTATGCCAATGCTATTACTACAAAAACTCGACTTTTAATGATTTGTCATATCATAAATATTACCGGACATATTTTACCCGTTCGAAAAATTTGTGATATGGCACATAGTAAAGGAGTAGAAGTAATGGTTGATGGAGCACACGCTTTTGGACATTTTGAATTTTCGATTAAAGATTTGGATTGTGATTACTATGGTACAAGTCTTCATAAATGGATGAGTGTTCCTTTAGGAGCTGGTTTTCTCTTTGTCAAAAAGGCAAAAGTAAAAAATGTCTGGGAAACTTTTGCGGAATGGGGGAAAGATCAAGATGATATTTACCGATTAAATCATACGGGTACCCATCCTGTGGCAACTGATTTAGCAATTGGAGATGCCATCGAATATTATAAACGAATAGGGGCTGAACGGAAAGAGGCCCGTCTTCGATATCTCCAAAATTACTGGACCAAAAAAGTGCGAAATGTTGGAAAAATTATAGTCAATACACCAAAGGAAAGTCATCGTTCTTGCGCAATTGCTAATGTCGGAATCAAAAATATGAAACCACATGAACTTGCTAAAACCCTAATGGAAAAATATAACATATGGACAGTCGCTATCGATGGGGCAAATGTACATGGTTGCCGAATTACTCCAAATATTTATACCACCCCAAAAGAATTAGATGTCTTTGTGGAGGCGTTGAGAGAGTTAGGAAAGTGATTTAGAGTTATTAAAATCTTTAATCTGATCAAGTTAAAATTAAATTTGCTTGTAATAAATTTAGTATTTCCGCCTTCTAATGGGTGAAAAACTAAAAATGGCTAAATGGTTGGGCTAAATATTTAAAGGCATCGATTTTGATGCCTTTAAATATAAACTCTAGCATAAATAACTTCCTGTAATTAATCATTGCACCCAATACTCGAAAAATTCACTTCTTAATTCTTTATCATTTTACCTTTAAAATCAAGTTATTAATTCCCACCAAAGAATAATTGAGGTCTCGAATATGTTCCTTTCATGAAATTATTTGTTCTCACGAAATGGGAAACAAATGTTGATTTCAATTGCTCTAAATTTTTATACTATTATAATCAGCCTTCTCATTAGTAGTTTTTCCATAACCAAAGGTTAAAACAAGAATAAATTTAATCTTAGTAACTGTTCATTTATTTTCACTTGTTTTATAATATTTACCCATTAATCTTTAGGAAACAAACTCATATCCAATCCAGGAATAATCTTCAACGCATTTTTATAGTATAATTTCTTCAAAATATGATCTGGCAATGCTAATCCGTACATTTTCCAAAATGCATGATATCTTTTATAATATGGAAAATATTCATCATCACTTTCTAATACTCTAAAATAAGTTGGGTACTCTCTTGGTTTCCAAGAATCTTTCCCAAACAAAACCCGATCTTGATATTTTTCAAAAAACTTATTAGCTGCTCGAGGTTGTCTTCCGAGCTCGGCAATTATAGCTCCAATTTCAACATACATATTCGGCATATCATCCAAAAGTTGACCCAATTTTGTCAAATCATTTGGATGCCAACCAAAATGCGCAGCAATGAAATTGGTCTTTGGGTGTTTTTTAAAAATATGATGTTGCTCAGAAATAATTTGTTCCCATGAAGCAGAATTCATATCAGTTCGTTTTCTTCGAGGATGAGTTTTTAATTCTAACCATCTTTCATTTTGATTATCATGAGGTTCCCAAAATGATTTAGGATCAGCAGAGTGGATCAAAACTGGAATTCCTAATTCTCCACATTTTAACCAAATAGGGTCAATTCTAGGATCGTCAATTGGAATTCGGTTTCCTTTCGAATCTTGATTGGTCATCCCTTGGCTTTTGTATATTTTTAATCCCTTTGCTCCATTATTATAATCATACTCTAACTGTTTCACCGTTTCTACTGCCCAATCTGGTTCATCAATACTTCGTAATTCGATATTAGCAAAAACAATAAATCGATTTGGAAATTGTTTCTTGATATTGTCTGTCATCTTTTTCAATTTCTCTCCATTTCGTCCGCTCAAATTATTCATGATTCCCATATTCATCTCATTCATTGGTCGAATCAAATCATTCAAATCCATTTCGTCCATGCGCCATTGATGACTATGAACATCTATAAATGGGAATTTAGCTCGAGTAATTATGGTCTTAGGAACTACAAGGGTTGAAGGTGGATTATAATCTTCCCAGTCAAGTTTAAGGGTATCTGTTTCATTCTGCGCAATAATGAATTGGGTAATTAAGAGAAAAATTATGATAATGTAATTTTGAAGCATCATTAAAGTTTTTTGAAATATTAAAAATCTAAATCTAAATCTAAAAATACATATTTTTGGTCTACGGAATCTTTTTATTAAAAGTATCCTTTTGGACAAAATCTACCCAGCCACGACAACAAATTTTACAAAAAAGTTTTTTTAAAAGAGATCATTTATGAAGTTTATTGGAAGCACCAACGAATATTTACACCTTACCAGAGTCGATCAACTCAATTGCCAAATTTTAAAGGAAACTATAGAAAATGGGTTATCCATTTTATGGTTTGAAAAAGAAAATAATCACTTATTCATCGATGGAAAACGGTATGATTTTAAAAAAAATCAAATCGTTTTTTTAACAGAATTTCACAACATAAAAATTGGAAAAGTCAAAGATGTTCGATTACTAAGATTTAATAAACCCTTCTACTGTGTCCTAAATCACGATAATGAGGTCGGCTGCAAAGGGATCTTATTTTTTGGAGCCTCACAATTGCCTTTTATTACTATTCCTGATGAGGAATTAGAAAAATTTGAAAATGTTTGGAAAATGTTCGCGATTGAGATGGAAAGCAATGATAATTTGCAAATCGAAATGTTACAAATGATGCTCAAAAGATATTTGATACTTTGTACTAGACTTTTCAAATCTCAAAAGTTATATGATGTTAAATTTTATGAATCTGATATCGTTCGAGAATTCAATTATTTAGTAGAACAACATTTCAAAACAAAACATAGTGTTGCCGATTATGCTAATCTACTCCATAAATCTCCTAAAACACTTTCTAACATTTTTTCAAAAATTGGAAACAAGGCCCCGCTTAAGTTTATTCAAGAGCGAAGAATGCTGGAAGCAAGGAGGCTCCTTAAATATTCAGATTTACAAATTCAAGAAATTGCTTTTGAACTTGGCTATGAAGATGTACAAGCTTTCAGCCGTTTTTTTAAAAAGCAAGAAGGCCTTTCTCCATCAAAATTTAGAGAAGCTTAAATCGGGGAAATACAATAAAAGTAAAAAAAGAGAAATCATCAATTTGATTATGGTTACTTATAAAAGTAAAATTTATTGTTGTGCCTGAATACACTCTAAATGCTCATATAGAAAAAAATTATTTACAATCTGAAATAAAAAGCTCTACAAAGGAATCACTGTCGTACTCTTCGCCATTGACAAACTCAAAAGTGATTCTATCTTTCCAACGTTTTTCACTGAAAATAATTTCTCTGAAATAAATGAATTATACTCTTTTATGTCTTTTACAATTACTTTGAGAAAAAAATCAGCACCTCCAGTTACATAATGACATTCCAAAACTTCTGGAAAAATCGTCACCTGATTTTCCATTTTTTCAATTGCTTTTTTAGAATGGTCTTTTAGGTTAAGAAAAACGAAAGCAAATAGCATTTTCCCTACCTGATCTGCATTCACAATTGCTACATATCGATCGATCACCTTTTCTTTTTCTAACCTTTTTATTCGATTAAAAATTGGAGTAGTAGAAATGTTTAATTCCTTTGCAATATCTCGAATTGTCATTCGTGAATCCTTCTGAAGGAAGGAAAGGATTTTAATATCGAGCTCGTCTAGTTTTACCATTTAAAAAAAATTTGATTAACAATTCCTGCTTTTTGAACTACTTTAACAGATTTAATAATAAATCTTAACTATTAAAACTTTAATTAGACTAGTCAACCTATCTTAATTTCTCTATAGTTTGTACTTGAAGCCCTCCACACAAGTCATATTAAAAAACAATATTCCTTATTTAGGCCAAAACAAAAGCACAATATGACAAACGAATCATTTTACCTATAAAAAGATAACAATATCCTTATTTATTTGTAAAATAAAAACAATTCATCAAATTTCATTATTTTCGTAGCACAAATGAATTTAAATAGTATGGTGAAATCAAATCAAAAAATTCAAAAGAAAGTTCTAGCAAAAGCATTTGAAAAAATGTGTTTGGCGAAACATATGACTGAATTATATGAAAGTAATTTTAAATTAGTTTCTAAATACGTACATGCTACTTCGCGTGGTCATGAAGCGATCCAGATAGCTTGTGGCCTGCAACTTTTACCACAAGATTTTGCTTTTCCATATTATCGGGATGATGCTATGCTTTTATCAATTGGGATGCGCCCATATGATTTAATGTTACAATTATTGGCTAAAAAGGATGATCCTTTTTCAGGAGGTCGAAGTTATTATTCTCATCCAAGTCTAAAAGATGAAGATAAACCCAAAATACCTCACCAATCTTCTGCAACTGGAATGCAAGCAATCCCAGCTACAGGTGTTGGAATGGGAATACAATATCGAGAAGCTTTAAAGATAAATGAAAAAAAATCCAAAAATCCAATTGTGGTTTGTTCTTTGGGAGATGCAAGTGTAACGGAAGGAGAAATTGCAGAAGCCTTTCAAATGGCTGCATTGAAACAATATCCAATTTTATACTTAGTGCAAGACAATGAATGGGATATTTCTGCAAGTGCAGACGAGTTTCGAGCGCAAAATGCTTTTGAGTACGCAGCTGGTTTTAAAGGATTGGAAGCTGTCACAATTGATGGAAGTGATTTCTTGGAATGCTATACAACCTTGAACCAAGTGATTGAAACAATACGAAAAGAACGTAGACCATTCTTAGTTCATGCAAAAGTACCTTTGCTAAATCATCATACATCAGGTGTTAGAATGGAATGGTATCGAGATGATTTGGAAAAAGCCAAGTTAAATGATCCCTACCCCATTTATAAAAATCAATTGTTAGAAAACGGTTTTTCCAACAAACAAATAGAAAAAATTGAAACCGATACATTTAAAACCGTACAAACAGATTTTGAAATTGCCCTTCAATCAGAAGATCCAGATCCCTCCTCTCTTTATGATCATGAATTTGCACCAACTCTAATTACAGAGGAAACGGGAACTAGATCTCCAAAAAATGGAACAGAAGTAGTAATGGTAGATTGTGCATTACATGCCGTAGAGGAATTAATGAAAGCAGATAAGGAATGTCTTTTATACGGCCAAGATGTAGGTGCAAGGCTGGGAGGTGTTTTTCGAGAAGCTGCCACTTTAGCTCAAAAATTTGGAGATGAGCGAGTGTTTAATACGCCAATTCAAGAAGCCTACATTGTTGGTTCGACCGTTGGAATGTCTGCTATTGGATTAAAGCCAATTGTAGAAGTTCAGTTTGCCGATTATATTTTTCCAGGAATCAATCAGTTATTTACTGAAGTTAGTCGATCCTGTTATTTAACTAATGGAAAATATCCCGTTAGTATGATTTTGAGAGTACCGATTGGTGCTTATGGAAGTGGTGGTCCATATCATTCTTCAAGTGTGGAATCAATTATTGCTAATATTCGAGGAGTTAAGATTGCTTATCCAAGTAATGGAGCTGACCTTAAAGGTCTAATGAAAGCTGCTTATCATGATCCAAACCCCGTGGTAATTTTTGAACATAAAGGATTATACTGGTCTAAAGTTCCAGGAACAAATGCTGCTCGAACAATTGAACCAGCAGAGGATTATATCTTACCTTTTGGAAAAGCAAATATCGTTTTACAACCTTTTGATGTAAATATAGAAAATGGAAATTCAGCCACAATAATTACCTACGGAATGGGCGTTCATTGGGCATTAAACGCTGCGAAAGATTTTGAGGGGAGAATTGAAATTATTGATTTAAGAACTATTGCACCTTTAGATGAAAAAACCATTTTTGAATCAGTTCAAAGAAATAACAGATGTTTAGTTTTGACGGAGGAAGCAGTAAATTGCTCTTTTGCTCAAAGTTTGGCTGGAAGAATTCAGCAAGAATGTTTTAAACATTTAGATGCACCAGTTATGACGATGGGCGCTGAAAATACTCCAGCAATTCCTTTAAACAGTCAATTAGAAAAAGCGTGTTTACCTTCAGCTGAAAAAGTAAAAATAAAAATAAAAGAACTATTAAGATTTTAATTAAAGGGAAGATTCGAACTTCCTCGTTCTAACCATTCTAACCAAGTATTGCCCCGGCTGAATTTCAGTCGGGGCGTTTTTTTTGAAGAAATTTGAATATCCAATTAAAGATCATGAGTTAAGAAGTTTGACAATATTTTATGACCAGGACAACTTAAAATAAATGTATTCAAGAAATTACATGAATGTCTTTGTAATTTTTTCCAAAAGGGACTTAATCAGGGTTTAGCTCTTCTTTTGAAAATCATATATTCCCCTATATCTAAACCAACAGTATTTGATTTACCAATGCAATGCTATTACTTACAAAACTCTTAAAATAATTGAATTTAAAATAATATTTCTATTGATATTGACAAACTCTACCCAACATATCTGCTTTTACCAAAATAACTAAATATTTTAAATTGACTTCCAAACTACTTTGCAAAAGTATCTGTATCGAGTTTTCTTTTTCAAAATCCAAAGATTTAAAAGTGCTCAGTAGGTTTACTATATCTAAAATCGTTTGATCTAAAACTCTTTGATCGTTTGGCTCTTGCATTTTTAACTTTAGAGCAATTGGACGATAAATGCCGAACCAGCATAGGATAAGGTATGGTAAAAGGCCATATTAGCTGAGACAAGTATTTTTACTAATCGAATATTGATTTGTTTATTAAAAAAAACAAAAACGTTAGTCGCTATAAGTTAGCGACACTCTTTTTCAAATTGAAGTTGACTGGAAATTATATTTCGCTTTTTATTGAAAAGATTGGTAGTAAAGAAAGAACCAATATTTATTTTTGAAAGTTCCACGAACTAGTTAATTATCTTTCACTTCTCTGCCTCTTATTTGCTTTATATCTTTTGGTAATTGTTTAAGTGTTGACCCCATAGTTAGTATTCCCATTTGATCAATAGCAGTTTTATTTAAAATATCCAATCGTTGTTCGGCATCACTCCCCCATTCCATCAATTTAGCATTTAAACTTTGTAAATTTGATAATACAAGTAACTGCTCCGTTGTTGCATTGTCCCTCATATTACCCTTCAATTCTGGATTTTGAATTTTCCACTGCTTAGCTGGCATTCCAAACAAAGCCACATTTAATATGTCAGCCTCATTGGCATAAACTATTCCTTCTGCTCTTGTATTTTTAATCCGAGGTGGAACAAGATGTTTTTTTACTGCCTCAGAATGAATTTGAAAATTAGCTTTTGAAATGATTCGATGAACATTCCACTCTAAATTATTTTGCTTTGCTTCCTCTCCTTTTAGTCTATTTAATTCTTGGAAAACAAATAATTTGAAGGAAGGGCTAAGCCACGAGGCAAATTCAGAAGCTATTTCAGAATGAGCAAAAGTTCCTCCTCCATAACGTCCAGCTTTAGAGGTTATTCCTATTGCGCCAACCATTTCAATCCATTTTTTCGGAGATAGTGAAAACGCATTACTTCCAGAAGCATTTTTAATCTCCTCGAATTCGATCCGGTTAAAATCATCATTGTTCATATTTTCCCAAACGCCAAGAAACTCAACAGTGCTTCGAGTTCTCATCCAGTTTTGAATCATCGTTTTCGAATCTCCAAAACCTTTTGCAATATCAGTAAGAGAAATATAAGATTCCTCATTTTTGGGAATGAGTCTAATTTCATTTCCTTTAACAACTATGGTGGAAGGTTTGAGTTTTGCCATTTAAAATATAAATTTCTTGATTTTTTCTATGTAATGATTTTAATAGAATTGATTTTTTTTAAAGGCATCGATTTTGATGCCTTTAAAAAATTCCTTTTTACACTAGAAATAGATTGTATCTACATCATTTTCGATTGTGTTCCTTTATACCACTCAATAAATTCCTTCTTGGTCATATTCTTAGCCTCCATTCGATTATCAAAAGTAGCTTGATCCAATTTCTTTTTATCGTGGTTGATCTTCTCTTGAATTTTCCAGAACACATCATTGTCTGCATTAAAAACCTTTTTCTCTGTCCACCAATTCACGAAAGTTGCTGCACTTATTGCTTTATTAGGTTGTATCCTTGCCCATTTTTTAAAATGTGAAAGTGCGTGTTTTATAAAATAATCTTCAAATCCATCAATTTCACCACCAGTTATAATCGGAACGATTTGTTTGTAAACGATGCCCTCATATACTCCAAATTTCACCAACATATTATATGCTTTAGTCTGAGAGTATGACAATGCTTCCAATTCTTCTTTAGATGGAGCATAATTACCAGCCTCGCCACTTTTTTCATTAGTTGCCTTTGGTTTAACTTTTGCCTTATCAAATATAAAAAATCGTACTCCAGTTACTCGGCGAGAAGTTTTAATATATTCATATTTGACTTGTACGCTTGGACTATGTGTATTTATTTCTCGTTCTACTACATCAAGTACTCTTCTCCTAAAATCTTTCAACACTTTGTATTTTCCTTCGATACCCAACATTTTTTTCAATTCATCTAATGTGTAAACCATTGCATTGGTCTGGGTGTGTTTACGCATCCTATCACGCTCCGCTTTAAAAACTTGATACATCCTGATTGCAAAACCACTTTTCATTGGAGCGACATCCAACGGATGAATTTTTGCATACTCACTCAACTGTAACAAAAAAGGTTTGAGCCTTTCTGAAAACATAAACTCTAAAGCTACTTCCCCATTTTCAGTTTCCACTGGAATTACAGATTGAAACCAGCTTATTACTCCACGCAAGGGTTTGCCACCAACCAAAAAATCAGAATCAAAGGAAATATATTTGGAAATAATTCTAGTACTAAAATCATTCATCTCTTTGTACAATCCACCCCATTTTTTGTCTTCCCCCTTCAATAGATTCTCTAATTCTTTTACCGATACAATTTGTTTGTGAAAATCATTTTGCGCTAATGGATCTAGATTAGACATAAGATATAAGATTATCTTTTGTTCGCGAGCACTTAGTTGATATCTCGCGTTGAAAATAAATCGATTTTCAATGCGAGCAATTTGTTTGACTTTTTTCTGTTTCATAGTTTTTGATCAAGCAGAGTCATTGAATTGTATATTAAAATATAAGCAAATATAAAAAAGGAAGGGGACTAGTAAAAGTATTGTCCCCCTAAATATTCGCACTTCTTTCATTTTTTAAAAAAGAAGTGCATAATAACATTTCACTAATCTCCCTTTTTATGTCCCTTTTTGACTTTGAAATTTAAATTCCCTGTTCTACTTTGATCTTAAAAAAACACCTCAGCTATCTAAAAAGGGACATAAATAGGTTTACTTTTGCCCTGTTTCAGTCCTTTTTTAAAAATCTAAAAAAATTCACCTCGACTAACGTGAATAACCATAGTATTTATCCCTGAGCAAGTCCCTTTTTAAATTGAAAACTAATAGAATTAGCTAAATGATAATGTTCAACTATTACTTGATCCCTTATTGTGTCCCTTTTTACCAAAAATATATGAACCTCCTCAAATACTATGGATTTTGGTACAAAAAGCTAGAGCTTTATCAAAAAATCCCCCTTTTCTGTCCCCTTTTAATAATTAGTATGAAGCCAACTCGATCTGTTTTCGGCCTAAGTAATAGTTGAGCCCTTTTTATGTCCCTGTTTAATTTAAAAAAAGATCTCAACTCACCTTTTTTTAAGAATTATGCAGATAAAAGACTCGAAAATACAAATTACATTCCCTGATTGCGACCCTATTGAATAGGATCTACCCATATTATCGAACTAAGATTAGAGTAGACTGAACCTTCCCTTTTTATGTCCCTTCTTATCCTAATTAAGATAAGAACCCATTTCATGTCCCTTCTACAACCCTAAGCCTGTCCCTACATTTTACTGAATAAGTCCCTTTTTTCGCCCTAATGTTGTCCCTTTAGTATCCCTTATACTGTCCCCTTTAAATTTGAAAAATAAACTATGTAAATCGTCTGAAAGATATACTCTCATTGAGTTGTAGACCTAACTTTGTTTAACTCATTAGTTCTTACAAATAATATTAAAGGAATTAAAAAAACTTTAAAAGTCTTAAATAGTAAATTAAGACCTTTTTAATTTCTTATTTTTTAAGTTGAACTCAATCTACGGTCTAACATACGTTTTATGAAATAATTTTACTGTACCTAGGATTACTAATCATGATCATCATATTTAACGCTAGAAGCGCTAAATATGGCGTTAAAGCATGTATATTAAAATATTTAAATAGATGAAAAGGATTTCAAACTTCATTAGTTGCTATAAATTGTATTGTTTGGTCTTCCATGAATTTATACTAATAAGTGTGTTGATTTACTACAAAACGATTAGAATTACAGATTAAGATATTGTCAATATTAAATAATTGGGAATTAATAATTTAATTCAACGGGAGGTATTTTAGATGAGTCACGATTATTAAGAAGATCATTATAATGCAATATGCTGTGTTTTTACTGTAAGGTTTTTTATTCTTCTTGATCCTTCCTAACTTAGAACCTACCTCCTCCCCTACTCGAATTAGAAAAAGTACAAAACTTTCCCTTTGAAGAGTTGTAAATATTTTCGCAGAATCGGTTTCCATTCGTTAAAAACTGAGTAGGCTGTATGTGAGCTCACTTATATATTGCTGTATTTTTACAGTAAAGTACAGCATATTTAAAGTAAATTTTATTCGTAAAAAAAGAAAACTGATTATTATTGGTTTTTAATTTTAATGATGTGGCTACCTAACGATGATTAAATCTGGTTCAAAAATAAGATATTACCAATCCTCTATTTCGATTACCATTAAATTTTCAGATTTTATGCTGCATTCAAAATTGGAACTCTACTTTTCTAATTTTCATAAATATGTAATATTGCTGTATTAATACTGTGCTTATGCAGTAATATCAATTTTAAAGCATAGATATGCATGATATTTACAGCAATATGCTGTTTATAGTTTTATCAGGATTGCTGACCACTCTGAAATGGTTTTTGTCTTAAACCAGGAGGGAGATTATGGAAATGTAAAATGAAGCGTCTTAAAAATAGATTAGAGACGATTCTAAGGCGTTTATATATAAAAAAGGGATAATCTGTGTAAAGTTGACTAAAGTGCCTTAAATGGCTCTAAAACAGTAAAATGAAGCAAACTTAACCATTCTCAAGAAGTAACGAGAATGACTCTAGGTTTTAAATTTATAGGGGAGTAAATAAATGTGAGATGCTACAAACGTTTATAAGCTAACCTTCCTTCCGTGTGAAATGTTCTCTTACCAAACCAACAATAAAGCCTTTCAAAGTTTGTCCAGTATCTTCCGTTTCTAATTTCATTTTTTCATAGAGATATTGCGGGAAGTCAACAGTAACTCTTTGGACGTTTTTCTTTTTATCTTTTTTTTGTAATAACTCTAATGCTTTTTCTTGGGAAGCAGCATCCATTAGTTTATTAACTTTGTTAGAGGTAATTTTCTTTTTGATTGGCATAATTTGATTATTTTCTTTGAGTAAATGTGCTGTAAAATTACAGTAATTCGCTGTAAAAATAAATGTTTTCTGTAAATATTACAGCAATATTATACTTTTTTCAGTATTCTAGCTAAGTATTTTTTCGAGCTCATCAGTTAATTTATTTATTTCCTTCTTAGCTTTTGAATCTTTATACTCTATTACACCAAGACCATCAGTTGCGGAATCTGCATAGGCAACTCGATTGTTTATATTTGATTTTAGCAGCGTAACCTCATATTCTTTAACAGCTTCTTTGATTTCTTTACTTACGTTAGTTTTAGATACCACTCGATTCAAAATAACAAGCGCTTTAACAATGCCACCGCTGGCTTCTTTTAAACTTCGAATTTGCTCAAACCGTTCAAGGAAGTTCTCAAAGCCTCTAAAATCATAAATACTAGGCATTAGTGGAATAACTAAATAATCGCTAGCTAAGATTGTTCTATCGGCTAACTCAGATAATTGTGGAGTTCCGTCAATAATGACTATATCGAATTTCTCTTGTAATCCTTCTACTTCTTTATTGAGTTGTTTGATACTCACCCCAAAAACTGGAATTCTAAGCCTTTCTTCGCTTCTGTTTCCTGACCATTCCATAGAAGATTGTTGTCCTAAATCAGTATCAACTATGCAAACATCATAATCCCTGTGAGCAAAACTTACTGCAAGATTGGTGGCGATGGTGGTTTTTCCTACGCCACCTTTCAAATTTGTAACCGCAATAATCATATTGTAATTTATATTTTAGAATGAAACAATTTGGCGAATATAGCTACTTGCTGAGACTATAAAATTGATTTACAGAATATTGCTGTATATATCTGTATAAATATTGTCTTATTACATTTTTTGCTGTATATTTCTGTAAATATTACATAAATATTAAGTTTAACAACTTTTAAACTAGAATGAAAGTATAGAGAATCTTAACTTTTAGATTTCTAGATTAATTATTGATGGATTAATTCCTTTTTAATCGATTATTGATTGCTAAATATTTGAGTAATTTATTCAATTATATGAGACGCGGTATTATTTCGATAATTAATAAGTGCTATTTTTTATTTGAAGAGGTCAGAAAAGAGTAAGATGTAATAATCTTATAAAATTTTTAATAGTTAAATATCAATAATTTTAGGGTAGTTAATAAATTAAATGCAGATTGTGATGAGAACCAGAATTAAAGTACTTTTCTGTACTTTTCTGTACTTTTCTGTACTTTTCTGTATTGGAATAGTAATATTGCATTAACACATATCATTTGATTAGAATGCTAAATTAATATCGCAGAAATGGGTTAGATAATATATCTTAAAAACTAGATTAGGTAATTAGTGATTGAATCAGGATTTGTTGAACTTAATTAAATATAAATTAGCTCAGATCTTGGCCGTATATGGTTAAGGAAAATTAGTGGGTAATAAAAGTTGGGCAATAATTTTAATCTAATCGATTTTAAACGGTGAAGAACTTGAATATCAATCTTAACTTTATTTTGAGAAATATGATTTGCTGTATTTATACAGAATAATCATTATTTATACAGAAATATTAATGTTTTTTCTGTAATAATTACAGTAATATGTTTTCTGGCCATTATACATATTTATTAAAGTTCAACTCTCGTTTAGTATTTCTTTCATAATTCATTCACTTTGATAATTCTAAGGGCTATCAAATCAATAGCAACGACAATAACTAAATATTCAAGAAGCTATCATCCAAATCAGCTACAATATAATTATCAGAAAAAGCTAACACTTATTCATTTTAATTAGCTAACAAACTTAGTTATGTGAATTTTCAAATTTTATAATTTTTCAATAACTAAATTACTTATTGAAATAGTAATTTTAATAAGTTGGAAAAGAATTTAAATTGCTTATCGAAAAGTTGTAATGTTTAATAGGTGATCGATAATAACCTTATGCCAATATTAAAGGATCTCAAGCATATCATTGATGAATACAATGGAATTTTTAAAAATAACTCTTTCTTATAAATTTGATGAAGGTAATTTTAAGGATTTGTATCAATAAATACTGATTCAGTTACGGTAGAGTTTTACGCATTTTAGAGGAGGATTAGGATTTCAGTTTAGATCTATTGAGTCCGGATTGAAAACGGATTTGACTTATCAAAGTATCCAAAAGAAAAATTAAATAGGAATTTTGATTAAAAGTATTTTTTTGAAATACTAGATCAGAGTAGGGTAGGAGTGGAGGAGGTTTTCAAAAGCAGTAAAAGGGATTATATATATCATTTAGGAAAGGATTTATGAGTTTTAGGTATTGGAAAAAAGAATTGATGGGTTTGCTATATTATTGGCAAGTATGGTAAAGAATAGAATATTTGAAGTCAAATATACCCAAACTATCTTATCACTATTTTAGTTCTATTTGGCTTGGTTCAAATAAATCTATATTATAAAGTATAAAAGCCAGATAAAAAAATTGAAAAAAATGTGATAATTTAAAAAGCCAAGATTTTTTTATAGTATTTTATTTAAGTTAAAACTCTCAACGGAAAAACTAGATACTAAGGCTCCGGTACCGTCTTTAGCTTCCAATTTGATATTGGTAAGATTGAAAGGTAATTCATCAAAATGATAAATTAAATTATTATCAAAAAATAATTGAGTCATACCATCTCTCTGTCTAACAGTGATTTTATTTAAATTATCTTTAGTAGGATGATAAAATATTTGTTGGTCCTTTCCATTTTCCAAAGCACCTATATATGTACCAAAATTACGATAAATTCGGACAAAGAAACCCTGGGAGCCTGTTCCCCATGTTAATTCAGTAATAAAGGGGACACTGTTAAGTCCATTGATCTGAAATTCCATTTCAAAATTTTCACCAACCTCGGTAGGCGCCTCAAAAACTCTAGGAGTATTTTGGCGCTCGATAATTAATTCTTTATCAGATTGAAAAATATCATCGATGGCAAATGACGGATTGCTCCAAACAGGAGCAGTAATGTATTCATTGAATAATTCATTTCGATAGTAGTTTTTTCGAAAGCCATGGTAGGGAACTGGAATGTTAAGTTGAGTTCCAATTAACGGATCTCCTCGCATTAGGCTTTTCCAAAGTAAATTATCAAATTGGTCATTTTTATGTCGTCGATTTAACTCACAATGCCCAAGCTCATGGAAAATTAAATACTCTTTTTGAGTGTCAGTTAATGCAGTCCATTCTGCTTTATCTATAACGATATGATGTTCACCTAAATAACAATATCCGCTAGCACCATCTACAATTCTATCTGAATATTCAATTAATAAACCTGTGTCACTAAAATCAATTTCCATTCCTCTAGCTGCTGCTTCAATAATAAACCTTTGCACATACTCTTCAAAGTCAGCATCGACGACATACTCAGTTGCATTGTCTTTCATACAACCATTAAATAGCAAGCAAGCAAGCAAACCAGAAAGTAGAAATCTTATATTACTCATTATATTTTCTTTATGTTTATTCAACAGTCTTATTTGCAATTATATTTTTTGGAAACTGTTCTACTATGCTTTTAAAAAAGTCAATATGTTGACTTTTCTCTAGATCTTTATTTGTTTTAAAATGGTAGTTACCAGATAATTTGACAATTACTAAGTCTCGATTTGGTTGTATATATATATGTTGATTATAAATTCCTGACGCTAGGAATGCTCCATCAGCTTCTTGTGGGATCCACCATTGAAGTCCATAGCCTAAATCATTACTCGAAAATTGATTGATTCCAGGTTGCAAATGAGGTCCATCCATAGTTATTGATTGTTTGACCCAATTTTGTGAAATTATTTGATTACCAAACCAATTTCCTTCGCGCAAATATAATAGTCCGTATTTTCCATAATCCCGCAATGTTGCATTCAGTCCACCTAGTGCCAGTTCCATTCCATCCTCATCAATTATCCATTGAGCATCATCTTCCATTCCTATCGGGTTCCAGATTTTATTTTGCATAAATTGAGTAATTGATTTCCCTGTTGCCTTTTTTAAGACCATACCAAGAACCTGAGTATCAATGCTAACATAATGGTTGAAGGTACCAGGCTTTCGAGTATTTTTAAGACTTAAGGCAAATTTTTCAAAAGATTGGCCTAAGGCAAAGTATCTTCCAAAACGATTAATGTCAGAATTAAAATCAGAGTAATCCTCATTGAATCCTACTCCAGAACTCATCTCTAAAGCATTCTTAATAGTGACTCCTTCGTATCCAGTCCCTTTAAACTGGGGTAAATAATCGGTAATTTGATCTTGAATACTTTTGATTTTTCCCTCTTCAATTGCAATTCCGATCATTCCAGAAATAAATGATTTTGCCATAGACCATGAAATATGAGTTGTTTCAGGAGTCAAGCCTCGAGTATAGTTTTCAAGAATAATAGTGTCTTTATGAATAATCATTAACCCGGTTGTCATAGAATGATCTATAAAGTCTTGTACATCGATGGTCTTTCCGTTACTTGAAAAATCAATAGGAAGTTGATAAGTAAGGTTTACTGGCAATCGAGTAGGAGAGGGGGATTTTATTAAGTTAGAAGTCTCATTTATGTCTTCCATATGAAGAAAGTTTTCAACAATATTCTCTTTCTCAAAAAGACTTACAACTTTTCGGAGTTTATTTATTTTTTCATAGTTGAAAACAGCAATAACAAAAAGTAATAAAATTATGATACTAATTAATTTCAAAATTTTGTTTAGCATTTTGATAGGATTTAATAAATTAGGTTAGTAATCTTTAAAGCTAGGAAAAAAATGACAGGAGTAGAAAACTAATTTAAGATTTTGTAATTTTCATTTTTAGTATTTTTAAACATTATTTTTTTTCATGAAAAAAACCAACGCACTTAGGTTACTTGACCAAAGAAAAATAATCTATGAAACTGTGGAATACGAATACAACGAAGAGAATTTATCGGTTAAAAAAATGGCAGGAGATAATTTCTTTATAGCAGATAATGTTTTTAAGACATTAGTAGCAAGAGGGGACAAAAACGGGGTTTTGATAGCAGTAATCAATGGTAATCAAACCTTGAATTTAAAATCATTAGCCAAGGTATCAGGAAACAAGAAAATTGCTTTGATACAGGTAAAAGAATTATTGAATTTGACCGGTTATATCCGTGGTGGATGTTCACCTATTGGAATGAAAAAAAATTATCCAGTATTCATAGATCAATCTACGTTGGAATTTAATAATATTTATATCAATGCTGGAATTAGAGGAATTTTAGTTAAGTTGAATCCAAGTGACTTATTAAAAATCACCGATGGTCAATTGGTCCAAATTACGGATATCGATTGAGGTATTATTCTAAAACTAAATAAATGCCCTTGTTAAAAAACAATTTTTCATAAATGCTAAATATTACATTTCTTTATTCAAAAATTATTCTTTCTCTGTCCATCTTATGGATTGCTGCTGCTGTTTCATTAAATGCACAAATAACTCCATTACCCCAAGCCCATTCTCATAATGACTATTTTCGTAACAAACCTTTGAAGGATGCTTTGCGACATGGATTTACAAGCGTGGAAGCTGATGTATTATATATTTATGGAAAATTGGTAGTTGGACATGACATGCCTAATAGGTCTTTTCCAAGATTAAAACCGCTTAATCGACAATATTTAAAACCACTTTGGCGACGATGGAAAAGATGTGGTAAAGAAATTTATAAAGATTATGAAGGTGTTTTTTACTTATGGATTGATATAAAAAGTTATCCAAATCAAACTTATCGAGAACTTCGAGATTTACTTTTTCCTTTTCGGGAAATGTTGAATTATTATGAAAAAGGTAAATTTCATGAAGGAAAGGTGACGGTGATTTTATCAGGTGATCGACCTTTTGAAGCTTTACAACAAGATAGTTTGCAATTGATGACTTTAGATGGCCGGCTAAGTGATTTGGAAAAAAATTACCCATCGTATTTGATGCCTTTTATTAGTGAGAATGCAGGGAAAGTTGCACAAGTTGAGGATTATAGTCAGGTTGATGCTGCTGCTTTATTAAGAATATCTAGTTTTATTAGGAGAATACATGATCAGGGAAAAAAGGCGAGACTTTGGGCTACTCCTGAAGATGAAAATCTTTGGATAAAACTATTGGAAATGGAAATTGATTTGATAAATACCGATAAATTATCAAAACTTCAAAAGTTTCTTCTTAAAAAAAAGTAGTATAAAATTATTTTTATAACAATACAATTACATTAAAGGTAATATATAAACTTAAAATACTCATATTCAATTAGTTAAGTATTTTTCTTGTTTCTTTAAATTAGAATTTATCTATTTTTTGAGAAAAGTCATTTTTTTAATTAAAAAATTTGTTATAATTTAGATTAAGAAAAAATCAAGACTTCTTCCAAGTTTGAGAAAAACTATTCGTTAGTAACTACTCAAAGATTACCAATTCATTTTTTATGTTTTTTACTTATTGAATATCAATTAGTTGCTATGCTAGTGGAATTAATTAGCCATTTCGGATTAAAACTATTTTCTAAACTATAAAACTATTCTAATTATGTTACAAAAAATGCAACGCCTAGCAAAGGCGAAGGTGCAACACCTATGGCTATTAATGGAGCCTTTTAAATGGAGGTTTGGTTATTTTTTTCTCTTTGTTTTTTTTTTGTGGATAAAAGATTTTCATGTTCAATTTCAATTTGAGACGGGAAATAGATTTTCAATTTCTGAGATTCCCAATAGGGTAGGAGGTTTTTTAGGTGAGAAAGAAGTAATTAGTCAAAAAGGAAACTCCAGCCACTTAAATTTTGATATTCCAGTTAAACCAAACTCTCAACAATTCATTTATATTGAGAGATTTTCTGATGTAGCGAGGTCAGAAATGGAACAATTTGGAATTCCTGCAAGTATCACTTTGGCACAGGGTTTACTCGAAAGTTCCGCGGGTAAAAGCCCTTTGGCTAAAGAAGCTAATAATCATTTTGGGATAAAATGTTTTTCTAAAAAATGTAAGAAGGGACATTGTAAAAATTTCTCTGATGATCATCACAAAGATTTTTTTAGAACATATCCATCAGCGTGGGAAAGTTTTAGAGCACATTCTCTTTTTCTCCAAAAGGGGAGGTATAAGCATTTATTGACTTTGGGAAAGACAGATTATAAAAATTGGGCAGTGGGTTTGAAACAAGCAGGATACGCTACTGATCCACATTATGCGAAAAAGTTAATTCGACTAATTGAGAGTTTGGAATTGAGTAAATATGATGTTTGAGATGTAATTGAAAAAGATGGGTTCAAGAATTTTTGAATCCATCTTTTTCTATTACATAAAAATGATAAGGAACTAAAGTATAATTGTAATTATTAATTTTTTTGAGTTGAACAATGCTAAAAAAAAATTATCATATCACAATCATTTGCACAGATTACCAAAAATATTACAAATATTTAAAACAATATTTTGAGTTTAGGTATTATTAGAATAGAGTAAAACAAGATTCTTATAAGTTAGATTTATCGCTAAATGGAGTCTATTGCATCTCGTTTTTTTCATTTTCAAATCCGTCTAGGAGAATTTCAACACTAGAGGTTCCAGGTTAAAGACATCTTACTTTTCAAGTGAAAAAAATGGAATTAACGATCAATCAATCAGCTAAAAAAGGAATTAGTTCTGAAATGATTCGAGTTCATTAGTACACTAAAACACAGTTTTTTTTCTGATCCTGATGATCTGCTAGTTGAATTGTATGAGATTTAGAAAAAATTAGAATGGTAAGTTTCCTAGATCAACATTTCCGCCTGAAAGAATAATCCCTACTTTTTGTCCTGTGAATTTTTCCTTTTCTCTTAATAAAGCTGCAAAAGGAACAGCGCAAGAAGGTTCGATAATTATTTTCATACGCTCCCAGATTAATCGCATCGCTGTAATTATTTCATTTTCCTCCACTCTAACGATACGGTCTACATGCTTCTGGATAATTGGAAAATTATGATTTCCTAAAATAGTCCTTAACCCATCGGCAACGGTATTTGCAGTTTTATTGAGTTCGATTTTTCCAGATAGGAGGGAACGATAAGCATCATCAGCTTGATATGGTTCTCCACCAACGGTTTTACAATTTTTTCCGAAAAAATTAGAGGCAAGTGCGGTTCCAGCAATTAAGCCACCGCCACCAATGGGTGTCATAATCACATTTAAATCTGGATGATCCTCTAATAGTTCTATGGCAGCAGTTCCTTGACCTAAAATCACATCTACCTGGTTGGAAGGGTGCAATTTTGAGGCTCCAGTTTCTTCTGATATTTTATCAGTTGTAGCTTGGCGAACATCTATATTTGGTTCACATTCCGTTATTATTCCTCCATAACCTCGGACGGCATCCTTTTTTACCTGAGGTGCATTTGATGGCATGACAATGTAGGCTTTGATTCCTTGCATTTTAGCACTTAGTGCAACTGCTTGAGCAAAGTTTCCTGATGAATGAGTAACTACACCGTTCGTTTTTTGATCTTCAGATAAGTTTAAAATGGCATGAGCAGCACCTCGCATTTTGAATGCTCCCATCCGTTGAAAATTTTCACATTTGAAATAAATTCTTGTTTGTGAAATTTCATTCAATGCTTGCGAAGTAAGGATAGGTGTGCGATGAATATATGGTTTAATTTTTTCGTGACATAAAAGTAAATCCTCTTTAGTATAGTTCATGCTATAGGTTCGGGTTTAAATTATAAATGTTAATTATTATGATTTAGTTCTTTATGAATTTTATAGTTTTTGATTCACCATTCTTTGATTCAACTTTCAAATAATATAGTCCATTTGGAAAGTTTTTTATATTAATTTGATCATTCCAATTTTTATAAATAGAAATGTTCTTTTCCATCATTATTTCACTGGTGGCATTAAAAATGTATAATGAAAGATCAAGTTGGGCATCAATTTTCAATGAAATTTGTAATGAATTATTTACAGGATTCGGAAAGAGATTAATTCTAATTTTATTTTCACCTAAAATTGATTCAGTCGAGGTGGTATTTTCCCATGTTGAAAATAAACTTTGAAGAGAATCAATAGGTTCCTCTCCAAATGGCATTTCTAAAATGCTTAGCTCTAAATAAGGATCATTTAGGTCGTCACTTGGTTTATAAATTCTTAAAAAAGCAGAGGTGGAAGATGTTCCTCGTGCCAAGCATCGTTGATCTGCTCCTGGCATATTAGCCCCTTGCATAGCTCCCATTAGTTTTTGAGCCAAAGATCCATTTGTATTGTTAAAACCATTTTCCATTCCATCCAAGACCTCAGCTCCAAGTAAAATATTTCCTTGAATGGAGTAATCAGCACCTGTTCGATGTCCTTTAAAGTTATCTGCATTAGATCCAGTGAAAGCTGCGGTTCTAGGGTGTCCATTATCATCAAAATCAACCACTCCATATTGTCGATATTCAGGATTGAAATTTTGGGAGTTACAAGCATCATTCAAAATAAGCCAATCAATAATTTCTTGCGGAGAAAGTTCACTTTCCATTTGAGTAATAGCATTATCTAGATTGATATGTGGATTAAGACATATCCAAGCTTGTGCATTTACTCCACCTTTTCCTGGAATTATTTTATTGAGTAATTGAATGCCACCCCATTGGGCGATACCATCGACACAGGTGGCTCCAGCTGCACCAACCTCGCCAGTAATACTATCAACTGCGATGATGGAAAAAGTGTCTTGGCTGTAAATATTGATAGATAATGAGAGGAAAAAGGAGAGTAAAATTAGATTTTTCATCGTTGAGTTATTTTTAATGGAATAGTTTGCTATAATTTATGATCAAAAATACTAAACTCCGAATAGAATGTGAGATCTTTGAAAGATATGAATAGGACAATTTGTAAATTTTAGTTTTTTTTGTAAAAAATAAAATAATGACTTCGGCTCAATTAAAAAATAAGATAGACGAATTTTGGAATTGGTTTGTAGCGAATGAGGAAAAATTTCGCATTATCACTGATCCTCATTTGGCAAGAGAAATGTTAGATAATCAAATTTTACAATTCGGTGTATTTTCTTGGGAAATAGGAGAGGGAAAAAGTAAACCGCATACTTTGACTATCTCCCCAAATGGAAATGCAAATATGTTAAGACGCTCCCAAGCGATTATTGGGGAAGCTCCTAATCTAAAAGACTGGGAATTTTTTGCTGCAAAGCCAGCTCGAGATTGGGATTATGTTTTAGAGATGTATGATTCTTTTATGGTTAAACAAAGAATTAATATAGCTGATTGGGAATACTTATTTCGAATGACTCCAAACTTTAAAATTCGAATTTTAATATATGCTGAGAATATTGATTTCTTAGACGAGGATGATAAAAGATCAGCTTCAGATTTCGTGGTAAATAGTATAATCGGAGAGGCAGACAAGATTGACTATATTGATTCGATTGAATTTATTTCATTTGTCAATGAAACACAAGATGATGATATTAAATCAATAGTGGAAATGAGATTTGAGTTCGAGCAATTATTAGATAAAATGTAAAAGTATTAATGGATAGAGTCCATGGGGTAAAATATTTTATCTGATAGGAAAGTGGAAAGAAAAAACATCTTAATGACAGTCAGTTTAATCAGTTCAAACAAATTTATATTTGGATTTAGCATTAAATGATTAGGAATTTATGTCGCTGTTATTTTTACAATTATTTAGCAAAAGAAATTGGAGAGCTATTAAGCCTTTTTTCTAAAACAAATAGTCATTAAAGTAATAAAAATAAAAAAATAACATCAGAATTACATTTTGGCAATATTATTTTTGTTTTAACCAATCTGTTACAATAGGCCAAATTTCCGCTCTAGAATTTCTTGATTGTAAGAGCCTACTATGGTTGTAGTCTTCCTTAAAACCATTTTCTAAGGAACAAAAAAGTAATTTGTTTTTTGGATTTTGGAATGCGTTTAAATATAATTCACAACCTTCTTTTGGTGCAATATAATTATCTCCTTTTCCGCAAATGGAAAGAATTGGAATCGTTATTTTTGGCATTTCCTTTTCGTAATCAAGTCCATTCATACCAATGAATTTTTTAGTCAAGTTCCACTTATACCACTGCTTCATAAAAAAATGATTTTCGTTATGCGGTCTACCAAATGACTTAGCTGGGGTATACCCTAGTAGGGCACTTAACGATTTTCCCAATAAAGTTTTTACGTAATTTTTGGGGTTATAAGCTGCTCCAAAAGCTTGGCTTCCAAAAAAGACGACTCTATTGAATTTTGGAACATACTCAGGATATGTAGCTAAAAATATAGTAAGGCATATTCCACCACCACTATGCATAACACTATCTAAACTTTTGATTTTTAATGTATTAAATAGATATTCTAATACGATGGGGTAGTCGTCTATACCTATATTTTCAAAATTGATTTTTTTATTGGATGGAGAACTAAAGCCATGATTTCGCCACTCCATAATCCAACAATTGTATCCTCTTTCAGCAAGATATTGGGAAATACTTAGACAGATTTTTCGATCAGAAAATGTACCATGGTTGAGAAAGATGTTTTTGGAAGCCTCACTTTTCGTTGATGCAATTTTCCAAAGTGCGATGAATTCATCTCCTTCTGTTTTTATTTTGAAGAGTTGTTCTTGAATTTTCATTTTTTGTTTTCAAATACTCGTGACACAATTATGTTTGTGCCACGAGTAGGTCATTAAAGTGGAAGCGATCCACCATTGGCATGAAGTGTTATACCACTTACAAAACCTGCTTCTTTTGATGCTAAAAATAAATAACAATGTCCCATATCTTCAGGGGTGCCAATTCGTTTAACTGGAATCTGTGCTATACCGGCAGCAACTACTGCTTCAGGCATTGATTCGGTCATTGCTGTTTTGATAAAACCTGGAGCCACAGCATTAACGGTGATTCCATACTTTCCCACTTCTTTGCAAAGTGATCGAACAAAACCTGAGGTTGCGGCTTTTGAGGCCGAGTAATTTGTTTGACCAAAAGCGCCAAAAACAGAGTTGATAGATGAGGCACAAACGATACGTCCGTAGCCTCCCTCAATCATGTGAGGGATGACACATTTGCAAGTAACATACAAACCATTAATGTTGACATTCATTACTGCGTTCCATTCATTTTCCGACATTTTCATAAAAGAACGGTCTTTGATAATCCCAGCATTGTTAATTAGGATTTCGATATGACCATGCTTTTCTTTGATTTCTGCAACTGCATTATCAACTGATTCTTTGGATGTGATATCTACCTTTTGGTAAAAAATATTATGCCCATCTTTGGTCAATTCATCGACAGTTTCTTGTCCATCCAAAACATCCCAGAGCGCAACAGTAGCCCCAGCTTCGCAAAATACTTTACAGATTCCAGCTCCGATTCCTCGTGCTCCACCTGTGATAATGGCTAATTGTCCTTCTAATTTTTTCATCTTTTATTTTTAAAAATTATATATGTTGATCTATTAAAATTGCATTTCCATCAGGATCCATAACTACAAAACTTGCTGGTCCACTAGTCGATTCATCTGATTCATTTTCTATTTTGATTCCTTTACTTTTCAAATGTTTTTGAATTTCTCGGACATCATTAAATGAGCCAAGAGTTTTACCATTTTCATTCCAACCTGGGTTAAAAGTGAGGATATTATTTTCAAACATTCCTTGAAATAATCCAATAAGTGTTTTTTCGTTTTTCATAATGAGATAATTTTTTTCGATATCTCCTCCAAAAACGACGAAGCCTAGATGTTCATAAAATTCTTTGGAAGCATGAATATCTTTAACGGCTATGCTGGTTGAAAATGTTCCTAATTTCTTAATAGTTTTATTTTAAATTTGATTTTGCAATTTCTTTAATTTAAGAGTGAATTTAATTAAAGAAGTTTAAGTTTTTAGAATTTAATAATTTATCAATTAAGTACTTAATGTTGTTTTGTAGGACTTTAGTTTTCAGAAACATCTATTTGTTTAAGGGAGAGTGGGTAATTAGATTGATATCGACAGATACAACTAAATAAGTATAACAAAGTAATTACAAAAATGGCGAGGAATCCTTTTAGAATATTTCCCTTGAAGAGAAATTATTGGATAAATGTATTAGTAGCTTGTATTTTTACTTTCTAAAAATTTATTTTTTCCCATTTTCCATCTTTGAATACAATAGCAATTCCATTTTTAAAATAAGGAATTGCATCATACTCAAATGGTTTGAGTTGTTTCCCATTAGCATCTATAAAACCGTATTTCCCATTTAGGTAAACTATTAAAATTCCATTTTTAATAAATGAGGAATTGACAAGCGTTAAATCTTGATTATATTTTAGAGGGATTATTTCTATTCCATCTTCGTTTAAAAAACTAACTTTTCCATTTTTAGTAACTGGTCTGAATCCCTCCTTCAGGACTCCTGCTCTATCATAAATTTCAGAAGAGACAAAGTCACCATCATTATTTATTATTCTGATATTTTCATTAATTTTCACCCATCTTGTATTTGTAGAATCACCAGTATAGCGTTCTATATCATCGAAAAATAGGACTTTGTTATTATTAGGAAAAAAGAAACCTAGTTTGTTATTGGTAGAAAGATAAATAAATCCATTACGTAAATTTTTAATACCATATTTCGCCGGAAGGACAAGTTCATTTTTTTTATTTTTGATTCCTGTTCTGCCATTTATATCTTTAAATGTTTTTAATCCATGTTCAAATTTTAAATTGATGGCGTGGTAATCATTTCTAAAAAGTTCCTCATCTAAATTCATAACGTAACGATTTCCATCTAATCCAACAAAAGTTAATAGGTGTGCTTGAACTGTTTGAGATAAATTCATACAAGGATCTTTATACTCTCCTTGAATGATTCTACTTCCTTGCTTATCAATATTTCCAAATCCACTTGCCCAATCGTATTTAAACGGGATTACAGTTTTCACCTTTCTGTCAACGAAACCCTATTTTCCATTTTTACTTATTGGAAAAGGTTCTTTACCTAGATTTTCTTGAACTCTATCAATCTCGAAAGATGAATAATATTCACCTTCAAGGTTCATTAATGCCCACTTTCTGTTTTTCAATACAGCTGCTAAGTTATAACTTGGACTTGCATAAAGGTTGGCGAATTCTATGGGGATAATAATTTTATTGCTAATGTCAATTAACCCGAATTTTTTATCTTTCCAGACTTTCAAATAGTCTAAATTACAAGAAGAAACAGGTTCTATTCTTTCATATTCATGTGGGATAATTATTTCATTTTTCAAAATGTTTGTTATGCCGAGTTTACCATTATTTTGAGTAATGAAAAATTCTTCAAATATGGGATTCTTATATTTTGAACCATCCGGAAAGAATGATTCTCCTGTTATTGTTAATGGATTTTTATTTTGGAAATAAAACATTCCTCTATTGAAGTATATTGGAGGTTCAGGAAATATCATTGGCATTAAGCTATTACCATTGATATCTATCATTCCGAATTTTCCATTTAACTCTACCCAGTATTCTGATCTAGGAAAAAAATTAGATCTTTCAATTGAACTATAATTTAAAGGAATAATTATTTTTCCTTGCCTATTAATTAATCCCCGTGAGCTATTTTTTTTTACCTCGGCAAAACCATTTTTTTAAACTTTTTAGCGAGATCAAATTGATGTGGAATTATTACCTTATTTGAGGTTGACGAAATATATCCCCATTTTACATTTTTTTCATTAGGAGAAAATACTTCTTGTGAAGAGCCAATAAAATATAAAGATGTAAAAAACAATATTAGAATAATTCTCATTGATCGATTTAGTATTTATCAAAATTCAGAACTTTTATGCCTCTTGTTTTTTAGATTCCGTCATCGGAGTAGAGTACCCTTTCCCTTCAATCATCATCTTCGAAATAATCTCACAAAGAATCTGTGAAGTCCCACCACCAATTTGTCCAAGCCTAGCATCTCGCCACATTCTTGCGATAGGGTAGTCTTCCATATAGCCATAGCCACCAAACATTTGCAAACATTCAAAAGTTACTTTGTCCGCCAATTGGGTGCAAACCAACTTCGCCATGGAAGCTTCTTTAACTAAATATTCTTCTTTTTCAAAACGATTATAAAGTGAGTAAACGAATTGTTTTCTACTTTCAATTTCAGAAGCTAGTTGTGCTATCGTATGTCTTAAAACTTGGAAGCGATTGATCTTTTTTCCAAAAGCTTCTCGTTCATTCATGTACTTTAATGTTACTTCTAGGGCATGTTCGGAAGTTGAAACTGCACCAATTGCCATGGCTAATCTTTCAGAAACGAAATGCTGCATGATATAGAAAAACCCAGCGTTTTCGGCACCTAACAAGTTACTTACGGGAACCCGAACATTGTCAAATGCAATCTCTCCTGTGTCAGAAGCATGCCATCCCAACTTCTCTAATTTGGTAGAGCTGACACCTTTTCTTTCTCGCTCGATGATAATCATACTCACACCTTTCGCACCTTGTTCTTGATCAGTTTTACAAGCGGCAACGATGTAATCACTATTCACTCCACTAGTGATAAATGTCTTAGAGCCATTGATAACAAATTCGTCACCATCTCGAACAGCAGTAGTACGAAGTGCTTTTACATCCGAGCCACCGAAAGGTTCGGTAACCGCCATGCAGCCAGTTAGAGTACCATCACAACCAGGGATTAAATATTTTAATTTTTGTTCGTGATTTCCTTCACCATTTATATGCGTCATAGCTAAGAAAAAGTGCGCTCCTACACCTGCCGCAAATCCACCTGAATTTACTTTTGCCATTTCCTCATGCAAAACTACGGAGTACCAAATGTCAGAATTTGATCCACCATATTCCTCTGGTAATGCCAAACCTAGATAACCCATTGCACCCATTTTTTCATAAACCTCTTTTGGTATTTCTCCATCTTTTTCCCATTGGTCGACAAAAGGGATAACTTCCTTTTTTAAAAAATCACGGAGTGACTGACGGAATAAATGATGTTCTTCTTTGAAAAAACTCACTTTGGAATTTTCCATAGAAGAGTTATAAACCGACTCTGCTTTTTTGTAATCTAAAGAGTCGATCACTATTTTACCAATAATTTCTCGCATGATTTCTGATGAGCCTCCGCCAATTGTTCCGACTCGGCAATCTCGATACATTCGAGCCATCGGGTAGTCTTCCATGAATCCATAGCCTCCATAAAATTGTAAACATTGCGTGGCTACTTTTTCATTGAGTTCGGTGCAAATCAATTTTGCCATTGAACATTTTTTCACATCATAAATTCCTTTGGCATATAATTCACAACAATGATAACTGAACGCTTTCATCGCTTCGACTTCAGAGGCTAACTGCGCAATACGGTGGCGTAATACTTGAAATTTATTAATTGGTCGTCCGAAAGCAGTTCTCTCGGACATATATTGCAATGATTTTTCAATAGCTTGTTCCATCGCTACAACCGAGCAAGGAATAAAACATAATCGTTCCAATTGCAATCCATTCATCAAATAATAAAAACCTGCTCCTTCATCTCCAACCAAATTTTCCACAGGAACTTTCACATTGTCAAAACTTAATTCAGCGGTGTCGGAAGAATGCCAACCTAATTTTTTCAATTTTCGAGCAGAAACACCTTCTGCATTTCTATCAATGACCAAAAGACTTACTCCAGCTGCTCCAGCGTCAGGATTGGTTTTGACGACAGTTACAATTAAGTCTCCGTAAACTCCATTTGTGATAAAAGTTTTGGAACCGTTGACGATGTAATGGTCGCCATCTTTGACAGCACGAGTTTGGATATTTTGCGCATCGGAACCTGCTCCTGGTTCGGTGATTCCGATAGATGAAATCAAATCTCCAGAAATTAATCCAGGCAAATATTTTTTCTTTAATGCGTCTGAACCATATTTTAAAATATAAGGACCAGACATATATTGCACCACTTGTTGGGTGATGATAAATCCTCCAGAGTTGACTCTTCCCAATTCTTCGTTGAAGACAACGTCATAGAAAAAGTCTAATCCTGAACCACCATATTCTTCAGGGTAAGAGAGTCCGAGAAAACCCATATCGCCCATTTTTTTCCAAATGTCCCGAGGGATTCTTCGGTCTTCTTCCCATTGGTCGATGTTTGGATGAACTTCTTTGTCAATAAATGCTCGAAGTGATTGACGAAATAATTCATGAGATTCTGTGAAGTTATTTTGAGTCATGATTTTAAATTTTTGTTAGCCTTCTAAATTTATTCGAAAAATGGTTTTATGAAGTGATTGCGCTTTATCAAAAGTGATTTCATTACAATAAATTTCCGAAATATTTTCTTGATTATCTTTCTTAAATTTTATACTTAAAGAGTTATTGATATCAGAACAATATTTATGTTGAAAATCAAAAAAAATATATTCCTTGTTTTTTTTAAATTTATTTTAATTCAATTTCCGATCTTTTTATCAAATAGAGGAATTTAAAAATAATATTTTTAATGTTGTATTTATCTTTTTACTCTAAAGTACTTTTACTATTTCATAAATCCCTTTAATACATTATATAACCCCATTCGATCTCCCGCCAGATGTTCCATCCCATCTACATAAAGTGTTACGCCTCCGATATAAGAAGACAAAGGTGATGACAAGAACATAACCGAATTTGCAACATCCTCTACCGTTCCAAATCGATTCATTAAATTTTCTTCTTGTGCCTGAGTGAAGAATTTTTTCAGTGGTGCTGGATAGGTATCAAGGCCTGAGGAGGCAATAGTTCCTGGTGCAATTGCATTGATTCTAATATTGTATTCCGCCCATTCTTGGCTTAAAGTTTTTGTCAAATTTTCTACACCTGCTCGAGCTGCACCTGTGTGTGCCATACCTGGAAACCCTCGAAATATATTTGCCGTAATATTTACTATCGTTCCATTTCTCTGAGGGATAAAAAATGTTTTTGCCATTTGTTGTGAAACGAAAAATGTTCCGTTGAGATTATTATTGATTACAGCAGACCATCCATTTGTGGAAATTAGTTCAGCGGGAGCAGGGAATTGTCCGCCAGCATTATTGATTAAAATATCTAATTTTCTATACTCTGATTTGATATGATTCGCTAAGATCTCAATATCTTCTACATTCCGAATATCACAAGAATAGCCATTGCATTCACCAAATGCAGAAAGTTCAATTACTGCTTTTTCTAAAGGATCTTTTTTACGGGATGCTATTGTTACACTAGCTCCAAGTTGAAGAAATTGTTTGGCTATGGCATAGCCGATTCCGCTTCTTCCTCCTGTGACGAGGACGTGTTTATTTTTGAATAAATCTTTTTGGTACATCTTTTTTATTTGTATGTTGGGATCACGGGTTAGGTGGAGTTAAGCTGATTAGCATGGTTTTTTTCATAATACTCCAATTCTCATATCTGTGTTCCTATTATTTTAGTCTCGAAATGGAATTTTTAGCATTTCTCTAGCTTCATCAATTGTGGCAATATCTCTTCCCATCATCCCTGCTAATTTAACGCCCCATTCTACACACTCTCCATTTGATCTTGCCATTTTTCCATTTGGTAAATAAAAATTGTCTTCCAGTCCAACCCTAAAACTTCCCCCCATTGTAGAAGCCACTGCAGCTAGTTGCCACTGTTTGCGACTGATCGCAATCGTCTGCCAATGAGCACCTTCAGGAACTTGGTTAATTTGATGAATTAGGTTTTCAGTTGTCGCAGGAATTCCACCCATTACACCCATGACCAATGAGTAAACAGCATTATCAGGAATCAAGCCCATGTCTCGAAGTGGTTCCACATTGCGAATATGACCTGTATCAAAGCATTCCATTTCAGGAACCGTTCCTGCTTCATTCATTTTTTCGACAACATATTTCATCGTGCCAAATGAATTTTCGAAAACGCCTTCAAAGTAAAATTGTTTTGATCGTTTGGAATAGATGGCATAATTCATACTTCCCATATTGAACGCTGCCATATCGGGAGCGGTAGGAACGATGTGATTCATTCTTTCTTCTTTTGATAAACCAAGAGCCCCAGTTGAAAAGTTGATGATTACATTTGGGCAAAGGTTACGTACTTCCTCCTTGATGGCTTGGAAAACTTCCAATCTCCAGCTGGGGACTCCGTTATCTTCTCTAGCGTGAATGTGCAAGATACTTGCTCCAGCATCGACAGCTCTTTTACCTTCTTTTGCAATTTCTTTTGGAGTATATGGAATGGCTGGACATTGGCTACGTGTAGTTGCAGCTCCTGTTAAAGCTGCCGATAAAATTAATTTTTTCATGTGATAAACTTAGATTTTTTCTTGATAGAAAGATATACTTTTTTAAGATAGCCTGTGCCTAAGTATAAAAAAAAGTAAATTTTTTAGGCCATAAAACCACCATCAATTAATAGGGAATGGCCATTAACATAAGTTGAATCTTCACTTAGTAACCAAACAATTGCTTTTGCTACTTCTTCCGGTTGACCAATTCTTTTCATAGGAACACGTTTTGTACTATGGTCTAACATAGATTGTGGAATTCCTTTTAAAATAGGTGTTTGGATAAAGCCAGGGCATACCGCATTTGTTCTAATGTTTAATTTTCCATATTCGACTGCGACGGATTTTGTTAATCCAATTACACCATGCTTAGCTGCAGAATAGGAACTTCCTCCAGGCATTCCATTTAGGCCTGCGAGAGAGGAAATATTTACAATCCTACCACCGCCTTGTTTCAACATGCATTTTATTTCTGCTTGAAGACAAAGAAAGACTCCAGTCAAATTGATATTGATCATGCTTTCCCAATCTTCAAATTCGACTTCATGAAGTGCATTTGGAACTCCTCCAATTCCAGCATTATTTACAGCTAAATCTAAATTACCTTCTGTAGTGAAAATGTCATTGATAACCTTATCTACTTCCTCTTTTTTGGAAACATCTAATACTAAAAATTTTGCTTTTCCTCCTTCTTTTTTAATTCGGTTTACAGTTGCTAATCCCTCTTTTTCATTGGTGTCAGTGACTATTACATTTGCTCCTTGTTTGGCTAATGCAAATGCTGTAGCTCTTCCGATTCCAGTTGCTGCACCTGTAACTAATGCTATTTTGTTTTTAAATTTTTTCATTTTATTATTAATGCGTTTTTTTCATTTATAATATTTTATATGAATAAAATATTACTAGTAATTTATGATAAATTATTAATGTTTTTATTTAATTAATTTCAATTAATAAAAGTCATCGATTTAGATGTTTAGTTTGCCATTAGATTTTTGTTTTTTTGAAAAAGAGAATAAAGGGATTTTAGAATCAGTGGTGTATATTTTTCAGGAATATCGTGTCCCATTCCATCCAAAATTAAGGAAGTAGAGTTTGGAATCATTGGTGCATATTTTTTTGCATGATTAACTAAAATTAAGGTGTCGTCAGTTCCATGAATAATTAGGGAAGGGACGTTTAATTTTTTCAATTCTTCATATCTAGAACCTGATTTTTTGATGGCATATCCATGTTGATCATTAGCTTTTGAATTATACCCATTTCGATTTTTTATTTCATAATAAAACTGATGTAATATGGTTTTTGTATCCAATTCATAATCTCCTTTTCCTTTTAAAATTTGACGGATGGCATATTGAAATTTTATTTTCGTTTCAATTTTACCCATTGATTTTTTGTGACGAAAAATTAATTTTAGTATTTTTAAAGCAAATGATTTTGGCACATCAGTTAGTTTATTATCAAAATAAAATCCTGTAGACATGATTGATGTAAGTGATAAAATTCGATTAGGAAAATTGATAGCCATTTGTTGACAAATCATTCCTCCCATTGAAGAGCCAATAATATGTGCTTTATCAATTTCTAGGTGATTGAGAATAGCTATTCCGTCAGTTGCCATTTCATTCAATGTATATTTATTATTTTCACCCCAGTTTAACATCCAATCAGATTCTCCAACACCTCGGTTGTCATATCTAATTACCCTATAGCCAGCTTCTAAAAGAGGGTTATAAAAATATGACGGCCATTCAAGTAAAGTCTGAGAAAGTCCATTTATTAGCAATATGTTTATATCCTTACAATTTTGACCTTCTAGAATTTCATAAGCAATTTTGATATTACCATTTTTTGCTAAACCACTTTGACCCGGCAAAAGCTCTGGTAAATCACCATCAATAATTTCTTGAATCAAAATATTAATATTTGAGGGTAGACGAGGCTCAGAACTAATTATCCAATTATGAATAATTAGAAGTAGAAAAAGGAATGCCCCGATTGGTACAAGAATTGTTGTCATATGATGAGCGGTTTCTTAGTTTAAGTAGGTTGTGAAAAATTTGATTTGAATTCCTTAAAATTGATAAAAATGTAGTTTTGTATTACTCAAAAACTATTGTTTCAGAAGCGGTATGCCATCCTTCCAAGTGATTTTGATAATTTTGATTTACAATATTTCGTTTTACCTTGAGTGTTGGTGTAAGGCAACCATTTTCAACACTCCATGCTTCTTTAACAACTACAATTGTAGAAATTTTTTGATAAGAATCCAAGGTGTTATTTAAATCAGACAATGTAGAGTCAAGACTTTCAGATAATGCCTCTTTCGATTTCGCCAAACCCATTTCAGAAAGTACTATCAAAGCAATAGGCTGAGGACAGCCTAAACCAACGATACAAATTTGTTCAATATCAGTATTTTGTTCGAGTTCTCCTTCCATCGGTGTTGGTACAATAAATTCTCCTTTAGCTGTTTTGAACGTATCTTTTACTCGACCAGTAATGTATAAAAATCCTTCTTCATCCAATCGTCCTTGATCACCAGTTCTTAGCCAACCATCGTCTAGAACTTCTGCTGATTTTTCTGGATCTTTATAATAACCTTTCATTACATAAGGTGCTTTCATCATAATTTCATTCGTATCAGGATCGATTTTTAATTCAGCAGCAGGCTGTGCTTTTCCAACAGAACCAGGTTTATCATCCCAAGGAAATAGAGAGGTGCAAAGTGCGCTATTTTCTGTCATTCCATACCCGTTCGTAATTTGAATACCTAATTTTTTAAACCATTGTTTCAATCCTTCGGAGAGCATTGCTGCACCTGAAACGCATGCGCGTACATCATTTAATCCTAAACCTTTTCGGATTTTCTTTTTTATGATTCCAGAGATAATTGGGATTTTTAGTATTGTGTTCAGTTTATTTTGAGGCATTTTTGATAAAATACCTAATTGAAATTTTGTCCAAATTCGAGGTACTGCAAAGAAAACGGTTGGTCGAACTGAGGACAAATTTTTTCCAAAAGTGGCTAACGATTCTGCGAATGAAATTGTTCCGCCATACCGAAAACAAGTTGCTTCGACTACAATTCTTTCTGCAATGTGATTAAGCGGTAAATAGGAAAAGAAACGATTATCACCAGTAAAAGAAACATCCAATGGATTACTCTCTTCAGTGACAATTTTTGTAGAATCTAGAATCTCATAATCATGCACAACTCCTTTTGGGGTTCCAGTGGTACCAGAGGTAAAAACAATAGTCCAGGTATCGTTCATCTCTCCACTTGGGGTACCTTGCATTGGTTCAGATCGATTGATTATATCTTCCCATTTTTCTCCTCTCGTAACTACAGAATGACCTGGATATTGAGGAAAAGAAATAATGGGCATTTCATTTGGAATACCTTTTTTCATTTCGTCCCAAACGTCTAATTTTCCTACAAATAATGCGTCCACGTCACCAAGCCTGAGTACTTGATTTATTTGATTTGAAGTTAGTGTTGGAAAAAAAGGAACAGATACATAACCTGCCATCATGATCGCAATATCAGCAATAATCCATTCTCGACAATTTTTGGAAACTAGCCCGATATGAGCCGTAGGTTTTAATCCTAAAGATTTTAAACCAGTTGCAAGTTTCCTAGCCATTTGTCCTACCTCACTCCAAGTATATTCCTCCCAAGTATCACCAAATGGTTGTCGTAAAAACGGTTTATCTGCTAATTCTTTCTCCCATTTATAAAATCTGAAATCGAATTTCCCCATGATTTAAAATTTTTATTTTTATTAATAGTTAGTTGATTATCAATTAGATATTTATTTTTTCACCTAAGTTAGTTTAGGCTTGTAATAGCTAATCTCCTAAAATATAGGTCATGTTATTCCAATTCCTTATTTTATTTCTCAAGAAAGTAAAAGGAGATAAGTCGTCATTTTCATCTTCAAAAATATCGAGGTTTATCAATTGATTTAACTGCCTTCCATTTTTTTTGATAAGTTTCCATCTCCCTATTCAAACTGAGCTGTAAACAATCCTTTTGTAATTTCTAATTCTCAGGCATTCTATTTACTTTAAGATAGATTTGAGTTTATGTATAATGTTAATCATAGTTAGTCTCAAATTTGTGCACAAAAAATCTACAAGTGATATTCTTTTAAATGCAGGGCTCTATGCCTAATGTTGGGGTAGAATATTCATCTTTTTCTTTTTTAAGAATTTGAGATTTGATCGATATGAAAAAATAGGTATGGCTATCCTATAAAGTTCATCTTTAAATAAAAAAAATGATCATAGGGTAAGCTAGTAATTTTTGGTTGAGTCACAAAATTTAATCCGTCATTTGAAGGAGACACTTTGAACTTTAGTAAGTGGTCATCCACTATTCCACGATGATATAATTGTATTTTTGTTGATTATGACTTTTGAACTTGTGAGTTTAGAATTACTTGGATTAGAGCTATTCTGTTTTTTTCCGTTTTTCAAAATAAACTTATACTGCTTTACCAGTTTCAATTAAGACAAAGAATTAGAACTTTGAAAAGTTATTAAACTATATTTTTCTTAATTTTTTTTTGCATTGTACATTTTTCAGTTACCGCTTAGATTAATTTTTAAATGAACCACTTTGGTGGACAAAATTTGAATTTTCTATTTCGAGAGTATTTTTCACCCAATCAGTCATTTGAATTGAGCCTAGATCATTGATACTAATAGAATATTTTTTGCTGTGGATTTAAATCAATATGAGTTATTAGTTGGTTATTCATTCGTTTTGCTTGGATTTGGGAGTTTCAATATTTTTTTTTTACACAAAATCACTAAGGCTTATCTGGTGAAAAAAGGATTAAATACTCATTTTGGTTTACTTAACGGAAAATGGGAGGGTTTGAAGAAAATATATTAATTGGAGCTTTGGAAGGTACTTTTGAGGTATCGTCCTATCAATTAATATTTACCTCTTAAATTAAAAACTTTAACTAGTATATTAATTAATAAAAACGAATTTTATAATTTTAATAAATAAAAAAAAACAACGAAAAAATGAAGCTTACTCAAATCAAATACGAAAAAATAGGAGAGGTTGCTTGGGTCACTTTAAATCGACCTAATAAATTAAATGCATTCACTCAGGTAATGTTAGAAGAATGGCGGGGTCTTTTGACAAAAATTACCCAAGATAAAAATTGTAGAGTCATTGTTACAAAAGGACAAGGTAGAGCATGGTCAGCAGGCGTTGATCTATCTGCATTCCAAGACACCAAAGTTGAGCCTGGGTTCAAAATGTATGAAGATGGAATGGAAATAATGCGTCTCCATGAAACCTGTAAACAAGTTACTATTGCAATGGTCAATGGATTTTGCTTTACAGGAGCAATGGAAATGTTGATGGCTTTTGATTTGATTGTTGTAGCAGATGAAGCAAAAATTGGGGACACTCATGCAAAATGGGGTATTCGACCTACCTGGGGGATGACTCAACGGTTGCAACAACAAGTTGGACTTAGGAAAGCAAAAGAACTTTCATTTACAGCCCAAGCCATATCCGGAATAGAAGCAGTTAAAATTGGCCTGGCAAATTCCTCTCACCCATTGGAAGAGTTGAAGTCTGCTGTGGATGACCTGATTGAAAAAATTCTACCAAATAGTGGACAAGCGATTGGTTCAATCAAAGAGCTATATCAATTCGGAAGTGAAAATACATTAAAAGAGGGATTAGAATTTGAAGCAACATTTGAAATGGAGGTAATGGACAAAACGGATGACCTGAAAAATTTTAAAGATAAAATTTAAGGGTTTAAGAATTATCGTTTAGTATAAACTTAGAATAATATTATAATCACAAAAAAATAAAAATGAAAGAAGCAGTAATAGTTTCCACCGCACGAACTCCAATCGGTAAGGCTTATAGAGGAGGATTCAATGCAACTCAAGGGCCAACTATGGCTGGTTTTGCAATTCGAGAAGCAGTAAAAAGGGCAGGTGTTGAGCCTGCTGAGATTGATGATGTAATTATGGGGAATGCTTTAACACAGGGAACAACAGGAGCAAATATTGGAAGACTTTCTGCACTTGCAGGGGGATTGCCTGTAACAGTGAGTGGTATGACGATTGATCGGCAATGTTCATCAGGAATGATGGCTATTGCTACAGCTGCTAAACAAATTATCACGGATGGAATGAGTATTGCGATTGGAGGTGGATTAGAATCAATTAGTATGGTTCAGAATGAGCATATGAACACTTATCAGATGGTTGATAAGAAGCTATTAGCTATGCACAAAGATGCCTATATGCCGATGTTGCAAACTGCGGAAGTAGTGGCCAAAAGATACGGTATTAGCAGAGACCGACAAGATGAATACGGGTTTCAAAGTCAAATGAGGACTGCTGCAGCTCAAGCTGCAGGAAAATTTGAAGACGAGATAATTTCAGTAACAACTGTTAAAGGTGTGATGGATAAGGAAACTAAAAAGGTAAGTTTTGAGGAAGTTATGATAACCAAAGACGAAGGTAATAGACCATCTACTACTTTTGAAGGGTTACAAGGATTAAGGTTGGTTGTTGAGGGAGGAACTGTTACAGCTGGAAATGCAAGTCAGCTCTCTGATGGTGCTTCTGCATGTGTTTTGATGGAAAGTAAACTTGCTGAGCAGCGTGGTGTAGAACCTTTAGGGATCTATCGAGGAATTGCTGTTGCTGGTTGCGAGCCTGATGAAATGGGCATCGGGCCTGTTTTTGCAATTCCAAAATTATTGAAAGCGCATGGGTTAAAAATGGACGATATTGGATTATGGGAGTTGAATGAGGCGTTTGCTGTTCAGGCACTTTACTGTCGAGATCGGTTGGGTATTCCAGATGAGCTATTAAATGTAAATGGAGGAGCAATTTCTATAGGTCATCCATATGGAATGACGGGTTCAAGAATGGTTGGACATGCTTTAATTGAAGGGAAGAGGAGAGGAGCAAAATATGTTGTTTGTACAATGTGTGTAGGTGGAGGAATGGGAGCTGCTGGTTTATTTGAAGTAGTCTAATAAATTGATTTTCAGTAAATTTAGAATTGTTCTTTTAAATGAAATGATTAAATTTAAAATCGGTAGGAATTAATTTTCTATCGATTTTTTTATTCTTACAGATAATATTAAAATATAAATGAATTGCGATAAGAAAATAATTATTAAATTCAGAAATGAAAAGTAGCCGGAGAAAATTTATTAAAAAAACTAGTCAATTTACACTTGCCACAGGTTTTTCCATGTGGTTTATGTCTTGTGATCTTTATCAGCCTAGCCATACAAATCCAGAAGAATCCTTCCTTACTATTGCTCAGGTTTTCTCTGATAATATGGTTTTGCAAAGAGACCAACCAATCCCAATCTGGGGCTGGACAAATCCAGGGGTAATGGTAGAATTATTTTTTCATGGAGAGATACACAGAACTATTGCAACTGAAGATGAGGGAAAATGGTTTATTAATTTGACACCAATTTCTCAAAGTGGCCCACTTGAATTAAATATAAAACAAGGTGCGCACGAAATAAAAATTAAAAATATTTTAGTTGGGGATGTTTATTTGTGCTCCGGTCAATCTAATATGGAATGGCCGATGAGCCGAGTTGAAAATGTGCAAGAAGAAATTCAAAATTCAGAGGATGATAAAATTAGGCAATTTAAAGTTATACCGTCTGTAAGTTTTCAACCTAAGAAAAATTTAATTGGAAAATGGGAAATTTGCTCTCCGAAAACTGCTGCTAATTTCTCAGCTGTAGCCTATTTTTTTTCTAAGGACCTAAGATATAAATATGATGTTCCTATTGGTTTAGTTAATTCAACAAGAGGAGATTCGAATATAACAATGTGGATACCCATAGAAGGTATTGAGGCCCTTAATAGAGATGAATTATTGAAAGATTTAATGGCGAAAAGGATGGGTAGATTAGAGAAAAAATATCAATTTTTGTCTGTAGAAAATAATACCAAGAGTAAATCAGAAGCATGGAATAAACCTGAGTACAATGATGAAAAATGGAATACCATCCAATTACCTTTAGCTTGGGGCGAATCTGATTTTAGAGAAATGTTGGGTAAGATATGGTTTAGAAAAACAATTTTTCTGAAAAGATTACCGAGCGAACATTCAACTATAATAATTAACCTCGCTCAAATTGATGATACTGACATAACGTTTCTTAATGGACATAAGATCGGGGAAGGAAAACAAGTCTATGATAAAGTGAGAGAATATAAAGTAGATCCGTTTGTTCTTAAAAGGGGAAAAAATGTGTTAGCTATATCCATAGAAAACTATAAAGAATTTGGAGGAATATTTGGAAATAGTCATGATCTTTTTATCGAAATGGAAGGAAAAAAAAAATCTATTGCTGGGGAGTGGAAAATGAAAATTGAATCATTGAATTATAATCAAGAATGGTTATTTGAAAAAGGATTAATTCCCTCTGTTTTGCATAATACAATGATTTCCCCCCTACAGAAATTTCCCTTTAAAGCAATACTTTGGTATCAAGGAGAAACAGATACCATGAATGATAAAGCTAAAATATTCGAATATCGTTATTTGTTTGAAAAATTAATTTCTAGTTGGAGAAACCAATTTGGGAATAATACATTACCTTTTATTTTTGCTCAACTTTCCAACGCAATGAATTCATGCACCAAGCCATCGGATAGTTTATGGGCAAGTTTAAGAGAGTCTCAATCCCAAGCGCTGCAAATTAAAAATACAGCTCAAGTAATTAATATTGATAGCGGGAAGCACGAAAATACTGTCCACCCTCAGAATAAGGAAGAGTTAGGAAGACGATTTTCTTTGGCGGTTCAGAAGTTAGTTTTTGAGGAAAAAGTTATCGCTAATGGACCTACTTTTAAAAGTATGAAAATACAAGGAAATTATATCTACATTTACTTTTCTAATATTGCAAAATCATTGTTATTAAAAAGTGGTAATGAGGTAAAGGAACTGGCAATTGCTGGTAGCGATAAAAAATTCTTTTGGGCAAAAAGTAGGGTAGAGGTAGATAGTATCATTGTTTGGAATGATGAAGTTTCAGCTCCAGTGGCAGTAAGATATGCATGGTGTGATAATCCTTTAAACGTAAATTTGTATAATTCTGAAGGATTACCTGCGGAACCTTTTCGCTCGGATAATTGGTAAAATATAATTTACAATGCTAGATATTTCCAAATAACCATAAATTCATCAGTAAAACATCTTTATGTGTTTTTGGTACTATGTCTGAGTATCTTCAGCTCAGATTTTCTTCTTTTTTGATTTATCAAACAAAGTAAAACTACCAATCATCAGATGATTTGGAAGGGGAAATTCTGTTTTCAAGGTCTTAAAATTAAAACCTGAAATGACTTCATCTTTATGTGCATCATCTTCTAGTTGTAGCGGACGATTTTTGAATTATTATCTAAGAAATATCTTCTCGAAAAGCAGTAAGTTTTTTACTTAAAATAACGAACTTAATTTCCTCAGTTAAAAATTTCTCGAATTGATTTTATTGTTTCTTTAACCAGTGATTTTTTCTAGATAAAAATCATTTCAAAACTATTGAAATTTATTCCTTGATCTGGATTCTTTTGGTGGCTGTATTTATTTCTAATCTTCTTTCATTTTTTTTCGCAACTGATAAATATTTAAAATTTCTGCCAAAGATTCGCCATCTGTAACTACAATATTGAAAGTCAGGTGTTTTTTCTGGATAGGTCCATATTTTTTGGATAAAATTTATAGCTTCATTATAATCAGATCTGTAAAAATAAATGTACCAGATGTCTTTCAATTTTTCAATGCTTATTTTGGTCCAGAATCAAGATTGTAGAGAACAAATTTTTACCGAAAAAGTTAGTTTTGAGGAAGGAAAGGAGGTGCTTTTTGTAGTTTAATGGAGAATTCTTTGGTTCTGCAAAACAAAGAGAGATTTGAGGAACTAAAGGTTAATAGGATTGATGGGTAAATTTTAGGTTTATTTTATAAAACATTGCTAATCAGTTGTTTGCTTTGTTGTTTAGTTTAATATACCAATAATGAAGTCTTGAGATGGCGGTAAGATTTAAACTAACTAATAAATAAAATAAAAAATGCCTTGCAGGTTTGAACCGCAAGGCATTTTTGTTCAGTTAATTGCTTAACTTCAGCAAAATAAACTTATGGAAGTATAGGCGATATCCCCTATACCACATTTATTAAGACCTTCCTATTTTTAGGGATGAATTGTTTGATTTGCTATTTATAAGTAATTTGACTGCTGATTTAGATAATTTCATAATACCTCCTTTTTTTTAGTGAAGTAATCTCCCATTGCGCTCTCGGGCATCGGGCTTGTACTTTTTGTACACACGCAAGTTAGTGGAATATTTTGTAAAATCAAACTATGAAATGTGAAAAAATATAGACTAAATTAGTACAATTGTTGTTTAAATTACATTTCATGCTTTATATCTTTATTTAAGGATATGATCATTTGTCCGTAGTTTTAAATTTGTAAACCAGTTAGAAATATAGAACTCAGATCAATAGATATACCCACGTCAAAATTAGACTAAAGCAAACTAAATATTTCTCTTTTTAAAAAATCTTCAGCAGTAGAATAGATAAAAAAAGTTATAAGTAATGCTAGTAGTTGCACCGTTTCTTGATATTTAATTAATATCAAGAATAATATTATCTAAGGTGAAAAAATAGGAGGGAATGTAAATTGCAGAGTGTAATATACAACTGTTAGAAAATTTGCCAAGGTGTTTTTTTATTTCGTAATCTTGAAGAACTGTCTTAAGTAAAGGTGAGAATAAATGGTTACGAGCTACAAGACAACATTGAACATCCAATTTTATGTTTTGCCCATTCTGGTCTTTTTACAAACCATTTCTCATTCTCAATTTGTTCCTCGTAAGGATTTTCTAGTAATTCAAAAAGCTCTTTAACAATGGAGTAATTATTTCTGTTAGCAGCATCGATGGCTAATTGTGCCATATAATTTCGGAGAACATATTTCGGATTGACCTCATTCATTTTTACTTTTCGTTCACCATCTGAGAGAGAATCATTGCATATTTTTTCCTTGTAATTGATAAACCAATCAATCCAAGCTTCCATAGTTTTTCCTTTCAATTCTTCTGGTTGATAGAATGCTTCTTTAATTGATCCTAAGAAGTTACCTTCAGAATCAATTTTAGTATCTTTCTTGATATCAGCAAGGTTTCTAAAAAAGATCGTCATATCAGTTTCAGTCAGGAGTAAATTTTCTTGCAATTGATTTATTAAAATTTGATTGATATTTTCTCTTTTTTCTAAGCCTAACTTAGATTCCATCATTTCCAAGTATTTTTCATCATATTTTTCTTGGAAATGATCCAAAGCATTTTGAAAAGGTGGCGCTTCATTCACCAATGGATAAATCGCATTAGCCAATTGCATTAAATTCCAAAGAGCTACTCGCGGCTGATTTCCAAAGCGATATCGTTTTTGTTCCCGATCAGTTGTGTTTGGTGTCCAATCTAAATCATAACCTTCAAGCCATCCATATGGCCCGTAATCAATCGTCAAACCAAGAATAGATAAATTATCGGTATTCATCACTCCATGCACAAATCCAACTCGTTGCCAATGAACAATCATTTTTAATGTTCGATTAACCACTTCATTAAAAAATTCAATATAGCTTTCTTTCCCAGTCGATTTTATTGTTGGGAAAAAATGGCGTATTGTGTAGTCAGTTAATGCTGTCAAAGTTTTTAAATCTTTCCGTGCGGCGAGTATTTGAAAGTTTCCAAAACGAATAAAGCTTGGAGACACTCTACAAACAACTGCACCTTTTTCGTAGTCCGCATTTCCATCGTAAAGAATATCACGCATTACTTGGTCACCAGTCAACATTAAAGATAAAGATCGGGTGGTCGGTACACCTAAATGGAACATTGCCTCGCTGCAAAGATGTTCTCTAATAGATGAACGCAAGACTGCCAATCCATCTGCAGTTCGTGAATAAGGTGTTTCTCCAGCTCCTTTTAACTGCAAAGCCCATCGATGATTTTTATGAATTACCTCTGTTAAATTTATAGCTCGGCCATCACCTAACTGTCCAGCCCAATTTCCAAATTGATGACCTCCATAGCACATTGCATACGGATCAGTATTTTCAATTATTTTTGCTCCAGAAAAAACTTTTAAAAATTCTTCTGATTGAATATCTTTTGGACCAATACCAATTAAGTTGGCCACACTTCGGCTAGCGTGAACCAATTTTGGTGCAGATGGAATGCGAGGAGTCACGTAAGAAAACGCCGAATCAAAAACTTGCCTTCGAGTATTATCTGTATTTCTATCAGCGGGTAACTCCTTATTGAAAGTATCTTTTAAGTTAAGTATCATTATCGTAAGGTATTATTTTTACCACGAAGAAAACAGCTGCATAGGTAAAAAGTTTATTTTTGGATTAGGATTTATTAATCTTATTGGCAAAGTGTATCAATTTAACTTTGGGTTGAATATGGCAAAGCTATCTATGATACATTTATTGAAATTTATCTACTTTCTAGATCAGAAATATTTAATTATATATAAGCCGATAATTATCGTTATGTTAAGTAATAAGAGATTCTTTCCAGCCCTTGTAATAGAAAAAAGCCTAAAATTACACTTGGTAAGCAATCATTTTTTAAAACAGTCATCTCTGATTATACCGTTAAACTTTAATGATGCAAATTGAAGTAAAACCTTTTGATTTATTTTTTCCCAAGAATTAGGAGTTTAGTCCAATGGATTTTTTTGGAAATTCAAAACTATTGATTACACCAAATTTTATTAAAAAGGTTTGAAAAGAATGAATATTACAAAAGATTACTAAAAATTAAGGCAGTTTTATAAAAAATAATTTGGCTGTGTTCGTGCACAGTAGAAATTTTACTTAAATTTGTACTTTATTTAACTTAAACCTAGATTAATGATCAAAACTTCACAAGAACGGCACTTAACAAGATTCGAAAAGATACCTACAAAAATTTTCACGAAATCATTTGATGCTTCAAAAGCAGTAGCTAAAGAAATCGCCACTGCAATCAGAGAAAAAACTGATCGAAATGAATTATGTGTTTTAGGATTAGCAACTGGCTCTACTCCAACTTCAGTGTACAGTGAACTGATTCGAATGCATGAAGAGGAAGGGTTGAGTTTTAAAAATGTGGTTACGTTTAATTTAGATGAGTATTATCCGATTCCACCAAATGCATTGCAAAGTTATGTTCGATTTATGAATGAACACCTTTTCGACCATATTGATATCTTACCTGAGAATGTTCACATTCCCGATGGAACATTGCATAAAGAAGATGTGCGAGAGTTCTGTCTTAACTATGAGAAAAGGATCAAAGACCTTGGAGGGCTTGATATTCAAATTCTTGGGATAGGTCGAACTGGGCATATCGGATTTAATGAACCAGGATCGGGGAAGGATTCTATTACTCGTTTAATTACATTGGATCATATTACCAAAACTGATGCCGCCTCTGATTTTTTTGGTGAAGAAAATGTTCCACTAAAAGCGATCACTATGGGAGTTGGAACCATTATGCAGGCAAAACGAATTATTCTAATGGCTTGGGGAGAAGGAAAAGCTCACATTGTTACTGCTGCTGTTGAAGAAGAGAAAACAGATAAAGTACCAGCGACATATTTGCAAGATCATCCTAATACTATTGTGATTTTAGATCAAGCTTCTAGTGCAGAGTTAAAACGAGTTAAGACTCCTTGGCTAGTTGGATCTGTTAATTGGGATAATTCAATAATAAGAAAGGCTGTTATTTGGTTGAGTCAAAAATCTGGGAAACCTATTTTAAAATTGACCAATCGAGATTATAATGATAACGGAATGGGAGATATTGTAACTGAGTTTGATTCTGCCTATAATATTAATTTAAAGATTTTTGACAGTCTTAAAAAAACAATCACTGGATGGCCTGGGGGGAAACCAGACTCAGATGCAAAGATATATCCAGAGCGTCCCTTGCCGATCAAAAAGAGAGCGATACTATTTAGTCCTCATCCTGATGATGATGTAATATCAATGGGGGGAACATTTATAAGACTACATGATCATGGTCACGAGGTGCATGTGGCCTATCAAACTTCAGGCAATATTGCTGTCTTTGACGATGATGTAATTAGGTTCGCTGATTTTGTCAATGACTTTCATAATGATTTTGATTTAAAGCAAGAAGTTACTAAAACGTTGTATGAATCTATACAGGAGAAAATTGCAAAGAAAACTCCTGGTCAAGTAGATTCTCCAGAAATTCAAAAAATAAAAGGACTAATTAGAAGAGGAGAAGCAAAAGCAGGAGCTAGATACGTTGGACTTCCAGATGAGCAAATGCACTTCTTAGATATGCCTTTTTATGAAACGGGTTTGGTTAAAAAGAAGCCTTTAGGAGAGGAAGACATAAAAATAATTGTTGATCTTTTGCGAAAAATAAAACCGCATCAGATATTTGCTGCTGGAGATTTGTCAGATCCACATGGAACCCACCGAGTATGTTTGAATGCTATTTTTAGAGCAATCGAATTATTAGAACATGAAGAGTGGATGAAAGACTGTTATGTTTGGTTGTATCGAGGTGCTTGGCAAGAATGGTCAATAGAGGATATAGATATGGCGGTGCCACTTAGTCCTGAGGAATTATTGAAAAAACGTAGAGCTATCTTTAAGCACCAATCACAAAAAGATCGACCACTTTTTCCCGGACATGATTCAAGAGAATTTTGGCAAAGAGCAGAAGATCGAAATCGGAATACAGCAAATATTTATGATCAATTAGGCCTACCTGAATATGAGGCGATAGAAGCCTTTAAAAGGTTTAAATAAAGAATTTATACGTTAATTATGAAAAGTAGCAAACAAAGTTTTATTTTGTTTGCTTACTTTTCATGGTTCAATTGTCATAAAATTTCGATAACTGAATTTAATACTTTCAGTACATGCTGATTTTCTAGAAATTGCTATAATATGGTAGTTGAGGTTTTCCTAAAATAAATCAGAATGATATTTAGAACCTCTTTTTTTTATATTTTTATCTTTGTATTGTTACAAAATTGTAATAGTGCCAGAGAATTAAAAAGTACAACTCCAAATGTTATCATTTTATTTGCTGATGATCTAGGATATGGAGATTTAGGCGTTTATGGGCATCCAACAATTCGTACTCCAAATCTAGATGCGATGGCCTCGAAAGGAATGAAATTTACTAATTTTTATTCTGGTTCTCCTGCATGTACAGCCAGTCGGTATGCATTGCTAACAGGCCGCTACCCTATTCGCTCAGGTTTTCAATGGGTACTTTATCCAAATTCATCCCGTGGGATTCATTCTAAGGAATATACTTTAGCGGAAGGTATGAAAGATGCTGGTTATACCACCGCTTGTTTTGGAAAATGGCATTTAGGAACAACCAAAAAAGAATATCTCCCGCTTCAAAATGGCTTTGATGAATATTTTGGATTGCCTTATTCTAATGATATGATTCCACCACTTTGGAACGATATACCACTCCTCGAGGGTAACGATACAATTAGTCTTAATCCAGATCAAAAGACGCTGACAAAACAATATACTGAGCGGGCAATCGATTTTATAACAAAACATTCCCATGATCCTTTTTTTATTTATGTGCCGTATGCCATGCCACATTTACCGTTGCATCCAGGAGAAGAATTTATTGGAAAATCAGAAAGAGGAACCTATGGCGATGTCGTAGAAGAACTAGATTGGAGTGTAGGAAATATTCTTAAATCATTGAAATACAATAATTTATTAAGTAATACATTAATTATTTTTGTAAGTGATAATGGTCCTTGGATTATCAAAAATGAAGAAGGTGGTTCCTCAGGATTATTGCGAGATGGAAAAGGAAGTACTTGGGAAGGAGGAATGCGAGTGCCTATGATTGCGCATTGGGAAGGAAAAATTTCTCCAGCTACATTAAATACTCAAACTACTAGTACTTTGGACTTGTACACTAGTTTATTAAAATTAGTTGGGCAAGAGATTCCAAAGGAAACCATTTATGATGGGAAAGATATTTCTAATTTATTTCTAGGAAATGAGTCTGAAAAAATAGAGGAGAAACCATTCTTCTTTTATGGAGCTAAGCAATTACATGCTATTAGAAAAGGAAAATGGAAACTCCATATTCACACTTCTAGTCAAACCAAACGGGAATATTTTGAAGGAAAAACACCTTTGCTTTTTAATATCAATGAAGACCCTTCCGAGAAATATGATTTAGCGAAAAAATTTCCGAAAATTGTAAATGAATTGTTACAAGGAATAGAAAGTCATAAAAATGAAACTAAAGCACAACCTGATTTTTTTCAAAAAGAAAGATTGGCTAGTCGAAAAGAACATTTAGCTTTTGAGAAAAAAGTAACTTTAAAAAATCCTCCTCACCCAAATTATAACGCTATCACTAATACAAATACATTGACAGATGGATTTACAGAAGGAGCAGATAGATTCCGAACCTTGATGGGTTTTGAAGGAAGAAATCTTGAAGCGATGATTGATTTGGAGGAAGAAAAAACAGTTAAAGAAATAAAAATCGGTTTTCTCCAAAATCAACCTAGTTGGATTTTTTTTCCTACCAAAGTTGATTTCTTTGTTTCTCAAGATGGAAAGAATTTTAAAAAAATAGATATTCAAGAAATAGATTCCAACTTAGTTGATAAAATGAGTGGCGTATTTTATTTTTCTACAAAAGACAAAATTGATCGAAAATATCGATACCTAAAAGTCATCGCTTATAACCAGGGAAAATGTCCAGAAGGACATGATGGAGCAGGGAAAGATTGTTGGATATTTGCTGATGAGATAATTGTCAATTAATTTTAATAAATCTCATTATGTAATGGAACTAAGTTTATTTTTGTCAACGAAAAACCTAAAATCATGAAAAAAATCTTCCTCCTCTCCTATCTTCCAATTTTATTCCTTTTCAATAGTTGCTCAGAATCTAAAAATCCCAAAGTAACTCAGCCAGAAGAACGTCCCAATATCATTTTTATCATGACCGATGACCATGCCACTCAAGCGATGAGCGCCTACGGAAGTCGAATCAATAAAACGCCCAACCTTGACAGAATTGCCAATAACGGAATTCGTTTTGATAGAACCTATTGCACTAATTCTATTTGTGCTCCAAGCCGTGCGGTGATCCTTACAGGTAAGCATAGTCACTTTAATGGAGTGCTCAATAATGCCCAAACCTTCGATGGTTCACAGCAGACGCTGCCAAAATTAATGAAAGAAGGTGGTTATCAAACTGCCATGATCGGCAAGTGGCATTTAAAATCTCATCCAACGGGTTTTGATTATTGGAATGTATTGCCAGGGCAAGGATTATACTATAATCCAATCTTTATAGAAATGGGTGAACGAAAAGAATATACAGGATACGTTACAAATTTGACTACTAATTTTGCCTTAGACTGGTTAGAAAAAAGAGATGAAGAAAAACCGTTCTTTTTGATGCTTCAACACAAAGCGCCTCATCGGAATTGGATGCCTAGTCCCGATCATTTAACTCTCTATGATGATGTCGAAATTCCAGAACCTGCTTCCCTTTTTGATGATTATCAAGGTAGAACATCGGCAGCTAGTAATCAAGAAATGTCGATCGCAAATCATATGGATGAGTCCTACGATTTAAAAGTTCACACGAGTAAAAATGCAAATCAAGGTTGGCAAAAAGATTGGATGCTCAGTCGAATAAAATCTATGACGGAAGAACAACGGACCGCTTGGCTCGCTGCTTATGAACCAAAAAATCAAGCGTTTATTGATGCAAGTCTTTCAGGAAAAGAATTGGTGAAATGGAAATACCAACGCTATATTAAAGATTATTTAAGATGTATCGCCTCGGTCGATGACAATGTAGGTAGAGTGTTAGATTATTTGGAAGAAGAAGGTTTGGATAAAAATACCTTAATCATTTACACTTCGGACCAAGGATTTTATTTGGGAGAACATGGATGGTATGATAAGCGATTTATGTATGAAGAATCGTATCGAATGCCAATGCTAATGCAATTACCTGAAAAAATAAAATCTGGAACGACTTCGGATGCATTATTGATGAATTTGGATTTTGCACCGACCATGCTAACCTTTGCTGGACTTCCGATTCCAACTGATATGCAAGGAAAATCTTTTCAAAATATTGCTACTTCAGGTAAGGGTAAATTGCGTGATGCGGCCTATTATCACTACTTTGAATTTCCAGGAGTGCATGCGGTGAAGAGACATTACGGCATACGAACTGATCGTTATAAATTGATTCATTATTATCATGATGTCGATGAATGGGAATTGTTTGATTTGGAAAATGATCCACAGGAAATGACTAATATTTATGCAGCAGAAAGTTCGAAGGGGATTATTGAAAAGATAAAAAAAGAGCTGCAACAAATGCAAGAAGAATATCAGGATACACCTGATAATTTTTTACCAAATTTGAATCGAGTTTCTAAAAAACATTTGGCATTAAATGCTACCTATGAATTTGTACAAGAGCCACATAAACGTTATGAAAACAATGCTCTTACAAATTTGACAGACGGTCAACATTGGCAGTATAGTAAGTACACTTCTTTGCCATTTGATACATGGATAGGTTTTAATGAAAATGATGGTGAAATGATTTTGGATTTAGGAAAAAAAATGCCAATTCAAAACTTGGGAATTAATTGTTATCAAAATCCTGATTCGTGGATTTATTTTCCCGAAGGAATTGAATTTTCGTTTTCGGATGATAAAAATAATTTTGAAAATACGAGTACAATTGATTTGCCTATTTCTCAAAAAACACTGATTGAGGGTATTTCATTTTTTGATAAAAAAATAGAAAATGCCAATACACGTTTTGTAAAAATAAGGGTAAAACGAAAAGATAAAATTCCTGCTGGAATGCCCGGTGAGGGAAAAAATGCTTGGCTGTTTATCGATGAAATAATTGTAGAATAAAAATTACAATATTGTACGTGTTATTAGGAGGAGATTTAAAATGAAATCCATCCATTTTTTTTAACTCTTTAAATTAAAAATCATTTTTTGAAAACAACTCGATACATATCTATCATACTATTGTGTTTTTGTAGCATTGGTTTTACAAAAATACCTATCGCTATGGATAGCATTGAAACCGCATTTACTTATACTCCCGAAGAATTAGTGAAAGATCATTTTATCAGAGGTAGTTGTCAAAATGTTGATAATATTCAAACTATCGGAAGCGAATTTGGACTAGGATATTTTTCTAATGCGCAAGATGTTTTAGGGTTTTCGAAAGGCATCATTATCTCTACCGGAAGTATCGAAGATGCTGTTGGTCCCAACGATGATATTGAAACGACCACTTCATTTAATAATGTTGTTGGCGATGTGGACTTGGATATTTTTTCAACAAGTGTAGTGTTAGATGCCACCGGAATTGAATTTGATTTTATTCCTTTTTCTAATCAGGTGACTTTTAAATACGCATTTGCCTCTGAAGAATATTGCGAATTTGTAGGATCTATTTTCAACGATAATTTTGGTTTTTTTGTCAGCGGACCAGGGATCAATGGTGATTTTTTCAACAATGCAATTAATGTAGCGACCCTTCCAAATTCAGGTGATTATGTTTCCATCAATTCGGTCAACCATATTACAAATACTAGTTTTTATATAAAAAATGAATTGGAGGCTGATGCCACACAATGCGGAACTCCTTTCGCTCCCAACTATTTAGATAAAATTGAATTTGATGGATTTACTACTCCACTCAAAGCAACTATTGATGTGATTCCATGTGAGACTTATCATATCCGATTAGTGGTAGGTGATGTGGGAGATGATAAATTGGACTCTGCTGTTTTTTTAGAATCAAAGAGTTTTGACTTAGGAGGAAAAGTAAATTTAATTGCCAAATCTGAGGGAAGCAATGAACCTATTGCTTATGAAAATTGCCGAAATGGAGAATTCGTTTTTACTCGAGGAGTCAATACGAATATAAGTTTACCGTTACAAGTTAACTTTACGATTAGTCCTATTTCGGATCCGATAGAAGGTATAGATTTTGAAGTCCTGCCTTCTTCTATTACCATTCCTGCCAATCAAAATTCATTTGTACTTCCAGTAAATATCCTTCCTGATGCTTTGATAGAAACTCCCGAGCGTTTACGCTTAGAAATTGATTTTGATTGTGAATGTCTAGCATCTTCACAAGCGGATTTATTTATTGAAGATTTAGTGGAAATGGAAGGAACATTTGAAGAAATCTATGTATGTCCAGACCAAGAATTTACCATTGGCCCAGCGGTAACTGGCGGTGTAGCTCCCTATGAATTTATCTGGAACACATCTGCTACCACTCAATTTTTAATGGTAACGGTCAACGAACCGACTAATTTCACCGTAACAATTACAGATGTTTGTGGAGATACGGCGCTTGCTATCGCAGGTGTTGGAATTCAAGAACAGCCTACGGGTACTTTGAGCGGCGAGCAACAAATCTGTGAAGGGGATACTGCTTTTCTTATTGTTGAGATGGAAGGAAATCCGCCTTGGTCAATTACCTATTTGCTCGATGGTATTGAACAAGCTACTATTCAAAATATTTCTAACAATCCTTTTGTATTTCCAGTTTTTGAAAAAGGAACGTATGAGTTAATTAATTTTGAGGATGCTTATTGTGATGGAATTGCAATTGGAATTGGAACGGTAAATTCAAGTGGAGTGAATTTAACTTATACTTTTTCTTCGCCAATTTGTCCAGGTGTAGATGATGGGTCCATTAGTTTAAATATTTCTGACGGTGTTCCACCCTTCAATACTCTTTGGGATAAAATAGTTAATGATGAAATTAATCCAACGGGACTTGCCCCTGGAATTTATAATATTAGTGTGACAGATGCCAATGATTGTTTGGTGACAGAAACGATAGAGTTACCCAGTCCTGTGGATTATACGCCAGATTGTATTGAGGATTTATTTTATGTTCCCAATGCTTTCTCTCCAAATGATGATGGGGGAAATGATTTTTTTACGATTCATTTTGTTGCAAATAATTTTATTACTAATGTGAAAAGTGTAAAAATATTTAATCGCTGGGGTGCATTAGTTTTTGAAAATAACAATATACTTCCAAATTCAAGTGTTACTTTGTGGGATGGAGTTTTTAAAGGTGAAAAAATGAATTCAGGTGTCTTCGTTTGGATGATGGAGATGGAATTATTGGACGGCGGAAGTCAATTGTTTTCAGGAGATCTAAACATTGTTAAATGACTAAATCATTCATTATGGTTAGTGATAATAATCTAATCTATTCTTAGAATAAATTTCCAATATATAATCATATCAATAGTTTTATTTTTAGATAAATCCTTAATTTTGGCAAAATTAATTTTCATCTTATTATTTTTTCCAATACTTTCCAATACTCATCTGATATATTACTATGCGCAAATAGAGAAATTCCTTTAGCCCCCGCATCCATTGATATCTTCCTTGCTTTTTCCATTTCCTCAGGTGGGACATGAGGTAAAAATAAACCACTATAAACTGGTTTTAGATTATCCGAATTTCTTAATCTTACTAATGCTTTTTGCACCTCCTCACCTACCCACTCAATTTCTTTATTATAAAAACCTTGATACAACATTGGTAAAAATCCATCTAAATCCCAACGATGCCATTGCTGGCGTACACTCTCCCAATTGGGAAAAACAGCTGCCGTAATTGTCTTATTATATTTTCGAGCAGTAGGTACACAAAAGTTATTCACTACATTAGAAACTGCATCATACCGAAACTGTCGCCATGCTTTATTGGCCGGTGCATCGTCTCCTAAATCCATTGGATCAACTCCATGTTTTTCTTTAAAAAGGTTTCGACAATTTTCAGAATAAGGATAATCATATTGAGGATATTCTTTGTATTGAACGATATTATATTTAGGTTGTAATCCTTCTGCGAGAATCACATCAGGTTGACGCACATAATCTAAATGAATGCCATCTAAGTCCTCTATTTTTCCAAGTGCCTCCACATTGCCAGCGACAAATTCTTGTACCTCAGGATGGCAAGGGCAAAGGAATTTATAATAATCAACATAGGCAGGATGTGTGTTGGAAGGATTGCCATTTCGATTAACGGAATACCAGTCTGGATGTTTTTCCAAGAGCGTTTTGTCATTCAAAGGCATGGTCCACATCCATGCATGTACTTCCAAATCTGCGGCATGAGCCATTGGTATAATTCGTTCTAACCATCTTTCTTTTACGGGTAAAATTGGATGATCGAAAAGCGTATCTCGACTGGAATATACTTGTGGTATCACTGCATCAATGCCTACTTTTTTTAATCGATCAAATGTTTTTTTCCAATCATCATCTTTCCATTTTAAGTCTGGACGAAGCCAAACCCAATTGTTAGGTAGTGAATTGTTGGAGGTATTCTTGTTATTTAAAATAGATTTTTTTGTTTTAGAATTACAACCTAACCAAGTGCCACTTGCTGCTATTCCTAAACTAGCAGTGGCGATTGTTTTTATAAATTTTCTTTTTTTCATTTTTTTAATTTGATCAGGGGCTACAAAAAATTTGGGATTAAAAACTAAGTTTCTATTTTCCAATTTTATATCCATTTGTCGCATAAAACAAGATGTATGCGTAGCAAAATATTGCAACAGAATAACTAGATTGTAATCCAATTTTGTCAGCCAAATACCCGTGTAGCAAAGGAACAAATGCACCACCCACAATCGCCATTACCAATAAGCCAGATCCTTTGCTAGTAAATTTTCCGAGCCCATCAATCGATAAAGTGAAAATATTACTCCACATGATTGAGTTACAAAATCCGATTAAAATAATCGCCCAACCTGCTGTCCAGCCTGTCATTGTGATCCCCGTAATCAAGAATATAATTGCTACAACTGCCATTATAGCTAGCAAAGTTTGTGATTTCATTTTTTGCAAAACAGCCGCTCCAATAAATCTTCCGACCATTAAACCACCCCAATAAAATGATAAATATTTACTCGCTGACTTGCTATCCAAACCTGCAATACTTTCTTCTCCAAGAAAATTCACCATAAAGCTTGCGATCGTAACTTCTGCTCCTACGTACATAAATATTGCTCCTGCTCCTAACAACAAATACGGAAAGTCAAAAATCGAATTTTTATCTTTTACAACAATTTTATTGCTTTCCTTGACTGAATCTAAATCTCTTAAATTCGGTAAAGTGATAAAAGCAAAAATACTAGCTAAAAGAAATAAGGCAATTGCTAAACCAACATAAGGCATCTGAACTGCCTCTGCTTGTTGTTCTTTAGATAGCACTTCAATTCCACTTAAAATTAGTACTCCGCCAAAAACTGGTGCGATTACTTTTGCCATAGAATTAACTCCTTGTGCCAAATTTAATCGACTTGCCGCGGTTTCAGGTGGACCTAAAACTGCTACATATGGATTTGCTGCTACTTGTAAAATCGTTACTCCTGTTGCTAAAACAAATAAAGCTCCTAAAAATAGTGGATAATAAACCATCACGGAAGCAGGATAAAATAACAATGCTCCTATGCCCATTAATGTGAGTCCAATTACAATTCCAGTCTTGTATCCATATTTATCTAAAATCACCGAGGCAGGATAGCCCATGATAAAGAATGCACCAAAAAAACAAAACTGAATCAAAGCAGCCTCTGTATATCCGAATTCAAAAAGTTCTTTTACAAAGGGTACTAAAATATCATTAAGGGCAGTTAGAAATGCCCACATAAAAAATAGTGAAACGAGAAAGATAAAAGCAGTTTGATAACTCGTTTTTTTTATCATATCGTGTTATTAATTGATTATCGTTTCTCTTTATTTTTCAAAATATGATAGACCTCTAATTTGGAATTATTACATCCAAATAAAATATAAATACCATTTGAAACCATAACAGGTTGAAGTCCTTTCACATCCAAAGGAATATTAATTCCACTTTTGGACGTAGGCAGAGGCTTCCAATTCCCCATGCCATCTCCTTTAAGAATTAGTCCATTTCCGGCATCATTTCGAGTTGTTTCTATTTCAGAAGTGAATAAATTTCCAGCGAGTAGAACATCCTTATTTCCATCACCATCAAAATCTTTTATCATAAAATCATTGATGCTTGAGATTTGTGCTTTGTTTGGTAATGGTGTCATTTCAAAATTTCCTTGTCCTTTATTTTCAATATAAACACTTGCAAAAGTTTTTGCAGAATAACTTAATGCCTTTTCTAAATTTTCCTCTCCATAAACAGAATTCATATCAGAGTCTGCAAAAATATTATAAGTGGGAAATTTTTCACCGACGAGTGGAATCTGCTGACTTGAACAAGATCGTCCTCGTAAAGGAAACTTCTCGCCAAAATTATAATAACTTAACACGATATCTTTTGAACCATTGTCGTCAAAATCATGGTAATGAACTTCAAATGGTTCAGTTGGTGTTGCTTTGTATTTATAATTTAATCCTAAATTTCCAACGAGATAATCGTCATCTCCATCGTTGTCAATATCTGATTTTTCAAGACTGTACCACCAACCTGTAGAATATGGAATAGTGTTATCGAGCTTTTTAAAGGTACCATTTGTATTTTCAAAAAAAGTTATTGGCATCCACTCACCAACGATGATAAAATCTAAGTCTTTATCATTGTCAAAGTCTGTCCAAATGGCATCTGTCACCATACCTAATTGAATTAAACCTGGCGCATTTTTTTTGGTAATATCTTTTAAAATTCCATTTTCATTTTTTAGTAATCTCGAAACAGTTGGGGAAGGATATGACCAGGGCAAATGTCTTCCACCCACAAGTAAATCTAAATCACCATCTAGATCAAAGTCTGCTGCATAAACACCTCCGCCGCTTTCTCGAAATTTAGCAATTTTGGATTGATCTTTTTTAAAAATTCCATTTTCGTTAAGGTAGATTCGATCTTGATACATTTTATTTTGAGGAGGATAAAAGTTACCTCCACTTACCACATAAAGATCTAAGTCACCATCATTTTCTAAGTCAAATAACAATGCATTTACATCTTCATATTCCGCATCTTTATGAAAGTCATTTGGCATCTTGATTGCCTCAAAATTATTATTTGATTTTTGGATAAAAAACTGACCTAATTGTCCTTTTGCACCACCTATAAATACATCTTCTAGTCCATCACCATTAATATCTCCTTTGGTCAAAGCTGGTCCAAATTGGGACATTTTATGAGGGAGTAAGATTTGTTTTTCGTAATCATCAAAAACGTTTTCTTGGTGTTTGAAAATTGAAAGTTTTGAGTTTTTGACTTTTTCTAATAATGGTTTTACATTTTTGGAATCTATTTTTTCATCTAAAACTACTTCGTGATTAATATTTATTTTCAAAAAAGTGTTTGGTTTAATATTCTCCTTTTTTATTTGTTTTCCATTAGGTAAAGTGATAAAAATTTCATCAATTTTCTTTGCTTTTCCAATACCAAAATGGGCGACATTTTCACTTGTAGAATACATTCCCCGAACATTAGTTAACTCTATAAATTGGGTTTTTCCATTATCATAATTAACTAATATTTTACTTCCATAAAAAGGTATATTATTTTGACTATCAATTAGTTCTATTCTTAACCAATTATTTTTATTTAATTTGTTTGAATTGTTTCGATAAATAAATGCTGATTCGTTAATATTATTGACAATCAAATCCAAATCTCCATCATTATCTAAATCTGCATAACTTGAACCATTTGAGAAAGTCTCTTGATCAAATCCCCAATCATCATTTTTTTTCGAAAAAGTAAGGTCACTATTATTTTGAAAAACATAATTTTTTAGAGGGACACTCGGCAATAAATCTAGCGCTTCATCTAAGTTTAAAATGTCAAATATTCCTACCTTACCAACATTCGGATTTTGTTCTACAAATTTATTAACAACTTCTCGAACATATTTTGGAAATGCTTTAGCTGCATCAGAATTTCGAATGTCACGCAATAATCCATTAGTTACAAACACATCCTTCCATCCATCATTATCTAAATCTACAATCAGATTAGACCAGCTCCAATCAGTGCTTGACATGCCCGTAAGTTGAGAGATTTCACTGAAATTTTCTCCTTCATTATTCAGCTGCATCGCATTAAACATATATTGATAATGCCCTCCATCTTTTACAACTTTCCAAAAGGATTTGGGATTCATTCCACTCATATTTGCCTTGATTCGAAAGTTATCCTCTGCCACCATATCTAGAGTCATCAAATCTGGCCAGCCATCATTATTGATATCAGCAGCATCTACCCCCATTGAATAGAAACTCAGATGATTCATCTTTTTTTTCAATACTTCAGAAAACGATCCATTGCCATTATTTAAAAATAATCTATCCGGAGCCTCGTAATCATTCGTCAAATAGATGTCAACCCATCCATCTTGATTGACATCACTAGCAACCATACTGTTGGCATATCCAGGTAATAATATTCCAGCCTCTTTTGAGACATCTTTAAAGGTCTTTATTCCATCTGCGCCAGCATTATGAAAAAGTCGAGGTGACCATTTTTCTTGCATTAAATTGCTTCCTAAAAGCGAGGAATAATTTCCTGGGTTAGGAGGTTGGTTGAGTATAAAAAGGTCTAACCAACCATCATTATTATAATCTAAGAATCCTGCATGGCGAGTACGTTCAGAATTATCTAAACCATAGGCTGCAGCCTGTTCCTCAAAGCGAACTCCTTTTTTTCCATTGGTTAAATCGAAAGTTTTTCCAGTATTTATGTAAAGTAGATTTTTTCTTAAGTCTGGCTTTTCATCATACAACTCTCTGGTAACGTAAATATCATCCCAGCCATCATTGTTGATGTCCGCTACTACGACACCGGATGACCAGCCCCCATTGTCTATGATTCCTGATTTTTCATTGGTTTGTTGAAACTTCAAATCACCGAGGTTAAAATAGATTTCATCGCTAACTAAATTACCTGCAAAAAATAAATCAGGTAAACCATCTTTGTTAAAATCCCCAACTCCAACTCCCGCTCCGCCATAATAATTACTATAAACTAAAATGTTATGATCTTTTTTGTCGGTGATTGTATTTTGGAAATGTATATTAGTTGAAGAAGGAGAGAGTAAGGTAAATAGTGGAGCGTTACTTTGAGCGGTAATCCAAGTTGGCAAAGCTAGTAACAAAAACCAAAAATATTTTCTCATTTATTTAAATTCTAATTGCTGAGGGTATTATTTTTATTATAATAATTGATATATTATCAATATATTATATGAATTTCTTCTTCTTTTTTTTCTAAGTAATATTGTATATTTTCTTTTATAACAATATCAAGTGGAAGCAATTGTAAAGTATTAATATTTTTTTTCAAAACTAAATAATTGAACAAATTCATAATTCCCATAAATCCTTGTTTTTTTGGATTTTGATTAATCAAGAAATGAATCCCATCATTATGGAGATATTTTAGATTATTATCAATTAAATCAAAACCAACTAGTTTTATATCTGTACGCTTCAATTTTTTTAAGATTGGTACAATATGAAATAGTTTAGATGTGGTAACAAATATTCCTTGAATATTAGGAGTTTTCTCCAATGTTTTTTTCAAATATTCGTATAATCCTTTTTTGTCAAAGACATTTCCAAAACTGCTTTTAATTATATTAATTTTTCTATTTTTCTTTTTTAAGAAAAAGTTGATGAACCCGTTTTCCTTATCCACTAAATGTTTTGCATTTTCGGTTTCTTTTTCCAAATGTAAGATCATAGTAGAAGCATTTTCATCTACTCCAAAATCTATTAATTTTGCTGCAAGCATACCACTATCGTAGGAATTTTGGCCAATGTAAGATAAAAAATATTTACTCTTGCGCTCTAAAAAAGTATTGATTTGAATATATGGTAAATGCCTTTCCTCACATTTTTTTAATATCTTTTTTCCTTCTTTTAAAAATGTAGGAGAAATTAATAATCCATGGTATTGTTTCGAAAGTATTTCATAAGCACAAGAATTGAAGTGGTTCGGGTCCGCATCTTTGAAAGGATAAAAATCAATAGTTACTTTATAATCTTGTAATGCTTTTTTAGCCCTTAGGATACCTGTTTTAGGTTGAGCCCAAAAAGGGTCATTTTCGGAATCAGGTATCAAAACAGCTATCTTCCAAGATTTCTTAGAAGCTAAAGCACTGGCGATTATATTAGGAATATAATCTAATTCTTTCATTGCAGCCTTCACTTTTTCTCGAGCAATAGAAGAAACATTTCCTCTTTTGTGCAATACTCTGTCCACAGTGCCTTTAGATACACCTGCCTTTTTTGCAATATCTTTTATTCCAACTCTAGAATTCATTTTATCAAATATCAGGGTAACTAAAAAAATATAAATTTAAAATAACTAGCTACCAAATTAAAAACTTTTCTTAAAAAATAAAAAAAAATAAAAAATTGTCCGTGTTCGTACACACTATGAGAATATTTTTTAATTTTACTTATGGCTGAATATTTAATTAAAAAAATCAATTTTTAAATTTAGCCTTATTTTCATTTATTTAAATCATTTAGTTAAAACAAAACTTTTAATTATGAAAAATCATTTACTGTGTTTTTTGTTCCTTCTTTTAGGATCAATGACAGCTTTGGCTCAAAAAAGAGTCTCAGGAAATGTTACTGGTTCTGATGGCTTCCCTTTGATAGGGGTAGCAATATTAGAGGCAGGAACAGACAATGGTACCTCTTCAGATATAGAAGGTAATTATACTTTAGATATTTCGGATGGTGCAACTCTTAACTTTTCTTATACTGGCTTTGCTAGTCAAAGTATTGTAGTAGGAGGTCAAAGTATTTTAGATGTAGTATTGCAAGAAGGTTTGGCACTTGATGAAGTTGTCGTAACTGCTCTTGGGATTCAAAAAGATAAAAAAGCTTTATCTTATTCAGTAACAGAAGTCGGTGGCGAGAATTTTTCTGCAGCTCGTTCTATGAATGTGATTCAATCTCTTTCTGGAAAAGTGGCTGGAGTTAATGTTTCAAGTACTGCAACTGGTGCTGGTGGATCGACTCGTGTTGTTATACGAGGAAACAGCTCTATTGGTGGTAACAATCAACCACTTTATGTAGTGGATGGTGTACCAATTGATAACCAAAATTTAGGTTCTGCAGGAATGTGGGGCGGACAAGATTGGGGAGATGGAATTTCTAGTTTAAATCCCGATGATATTGAAACTTATACTATTTTGAAAGGAAATTCAGCGGCGGCACTTTATGGTTCTAGAGCTTCAAATGGTGTTATTTTAATTACAACTAAATCTGGTAGTAATAGAAAAGGAATTGGAGTTGAATTTAGTAGTCAAGTAAGAACAGAAAACATAATTAACCAATTAGACTTTCAAGATCAATATGGTCATGGGTTAAATGGAGCAAAACCTACTACTCAAGAGGAAGCATTGGCACAAGGATTAATTTCTTGGGGAGGAAAATTAGATGGAAGTAGCGTAATGCAATTTGACGGTCAAAGTCGACCGTACTCTGCAGTAGATAATAATGTAGGGAGATTCTATCGAACAGGAACTACTTTTTCAAATACCTTGACACTTACAGGAGGAGACGAAAAGTACAATTTTCGTTTTTCTGGATCAGCATTAAATAATAAAGATGTTTTACCTAATTCTGGTTTGGATCGATATAATTTCACAGTAAAAGTTGGTGCTAAATTTAGTGAAAAACTCTCTGGAACAGTTGGTGTTAATTACATCAATGAAACGGTAAATAATAGAGCAAGACTTTCTGATGCTCCAGGAAATGCTAATTATGTAGCGCAAGTTTTACCTGCATCTATTGATATTGAAACATTGAAAGGGACTACTGATAAATTTGGGGCAAATGAAGATGGAACGGAGCTTCTATACAATGATAACATTTTTATTACCAATCCATATTGGAGTGCTTACCAGTTTTATAATAAATCTGCAAAAAACAGAATGATTGGAAATATCCAATTACGTTATGATATATACGATGGATTATATGCTAGGGGAAGAATATCTATGGATCGATATAACAGAAGAAGAACGAATTTAGAACCTTATGGAACTGGCTATCAGCCTTTTGCAGCAATAGATGAGCAATCTAATAATTTCCAAGAACTTAACTCAGAGTTAATACTTGGATATGACAAAGATTTAAACGAAACAATTGGTTTGAGTCTTTTTGTAGGAGGTAACAGTATGACTAATTCTTTTGAGACTGTAGGAGGTAGTGGTAATAATTTTGCTATTCCATTTTTACATACTCTAGGTAATGCAGGCAACCGGTCAACTATTTATAATATTCGAGAATTAGGAATAAACTCTATTTTTGGTTCAGCAGAGATTGCAATCAAAAAAGCAATATATTTAACAGCCACAGCAAGAAATGATTGGTTTTCTACTTTAACTGATGCAGATAATACTGCTGACAATAGTGAGCTTTACTATTCTGCTGGAATTAGCGCAGTTGTTTCTGATTTAGTTGAGTTGCCTTCTCAAATTGATTTTGCAAAAGTAAGATTTACTTATGCAGAAGTAGGTGGTGGTGCCGCAGATCCTTACCTATTATCACTTAATTATGGTGTGTTTGGTCAAGGACATAATGGTAATCCACTTGGAGGTGTTTCCAATGGTAGTATCCCACCTATTGGTTTAGTACCATTAACTTCTCAAGAGTTAGAGTTTGGTTTAGATCTTAGAGTTTTACAAAATAGATTAGGTGTGGATTTATCTGTCTATAATAAGAAGACACTTAATGATATCATTGGTGCAGGAGTATCTCCTACATCTGGATTTGGAAGCAAGACTGTAAATGTTGGAAGTATTGAGAATAAAGGAATAGAATTAATGCTTTATGGATCACCTGTAAAGAATAAAGATTTCCGATGGGATGTATCTTTCAACTACGCAAAGAATAATAATAAAGTACTTCGTTTGTTGACGGAAGAAATAGAGGAAGGAGCTAGTAGAGAAACTATTCGATTAGAAGAAAGTAGAACTCGAAATGCTTATATCGAGGCTGTTGAAGGTTTACCATATAGTCAGATTATGGGTTTTGAATATTCCAGAGATGCAAGTGGAAACATCATTTTAGATGATGATGGATTGCCAGTAAGGGGAGATTTAGTTCCGATGGGAACAGGTGTTCACCCTACTTCTATTGGAATCAGTAATACGTTTACATATAAAAATATGTCTCTTAGCTTTTTGATTGATTCTAAGTCAGGAGGTTATATTTATGCTGCAACAAATGCTTATGCTTATAACTACGGATTGCATAAAAATACTTTGGAAGGAAGAGAAACTGGTATTGGTGCGGTAGCTGCTGAAAATGTAGAAGACTACTACCAAAGAATCGCTTTTAATATTTCTGAGCAATTTGTTGAGAAAGCCGACTTTATCAAATTAAGAGAATTAGTGTTTTCTTATAACTTACCAAAATCAAAATTAGGGAATCTTCCTTTTGAATCAGTTAACATTGGTATTGCAGGTAGAAATCTTTGGTTGATTTCAAGTAGTGTAGATAATATTGACCCAGAGTCAACTTACACTTCTGGTAATGGACAAGGTTTGGAAATGTTTGGAGTACCTCAAACTAGAGCACTTCAATTCAACCTTGGTGTTAAGTTTTAATTTTTTTTGATAAAAATCAGTTAGTTCTAGTACAACTGGTAAAAATAAATAGAACATGAAATTTTTAAAATATATTTTAATAGTCTTTGCACTCATGATGTTTCAAACATCTTGTGATGATGGATTCGATGAACTAAATGTCAATCCTACAGCCTCCCCTGAAATTAATCCTCAGTTTCAATTCACATGGGTACAACTAAGAACCTCTGGAGGTAGATATGAAAATTGGCGAGCAGGTCTGATTTATTCTTCTATGATGATGCAGCATTTTGCATCCACTTGTGGATATTGGACTGGAGATAAATATACTTGGAATGGAGGATATTCTTCTTCATTATTTGACAGAGCTTATACCGAGCAAGTCAAAGATATGCAAGACTTAATCAATACATTAGAAACTGCTGAAAATAGTGATCCTACAATGTTGGGAATGGCCAAAATTTGGAGAGTTGTTATTTTCCATAGGTTAACTGATTTATATGGAGACATCCCATATTCGGAAGCAGGAAAAGGATTTTTGGAAGGAATAGATTTTCCAAAATATGATGCTCAGGATGCTATTTATGCGGATATGCTAAGTGAATTGGAGAGTGGAATTAATCTTTTAGGAGGTTCTGGTGGTTTTGGAGCTGGAGATCTAATATATGGTGGAGATACCAATCAATGGAAAAAATTTGGACATTCTTTAATGTTACGTTTGGCTATGCGACTTTCTGAGGCAGATGCAGCAACAGCTCAAGCCTGGACTGCCAAAGCAATTGCAGGTGGGGTAATGGAAAGTAATGCTGATAATGCTTTTATTCAGCATACTTCAGGTCCAGAAGGAATTAATCAAAATGGAATTGGTCAAGTATTGGATGCATCTTCTGGATTTGGCGATGATTGCCCTCGTTTGAGTAATACATTGGTGGATTGGATGATGAGTACTGGAGATGGTCGTTTAGATATCTTTGGAGTTGCACCTGTAAATGGAGGTGGTCATAATGGTATGCCAAATGGCTTGGATGAAACAACTATTCAAGACAATCCAACTGGTACATCAAAAGACGACTTTAGTTCTTTTAATCCTTTATTGGTAAAAGTATCTTCTCCTATGGTTTTCCAAACTTATGCGGAAACTCAACTTCTGATTGCTGAGGCAATTAAAAGAGGCTGGGCATCTGGTGATGCAGAGACTTTTTATAATAACGGAGTAAGAGGTGGTATGCAGCAATGGGAAATCTACGATGCTTCATTAGCAGTAGATGATGCAACAGTTGATGCCTACCTAGCAGCCAACCCTTATAATGATTCCTTTGAGCAAATTGGATGGCAATATTGGGCCGCTACTTTTTTAAATGAATATGAGTCTTATGCTAATTGGAGAAGAACAGGAACACCCACACTTACTCCTGTGAATTATCCAGGAAATGCAACTGGTGGGACAATTCCAGTACGAATGCTTTATGGTGGAGGTGAAATTGGATTAAATCCAAATTTAGATGAGGCATTGTCGCGTCAAGGTATGACTACTGATTTTGTAAATATGATGACTGTTCCAGTTTGGTGGGATAAATAATTTGGTTTCATAAAATAGATTAATAAAGTTTTACTACACAGATGAGTATTTTACTCATCTGTGTTTTTTTAATATTTCTTTTTTAACACTTTTTTTATTTGAAAAGTAATAAAATCATGTCTATTAATAAACCAAACATACCATTCCAATGTGTAATTATTTGTTGTCTAGTAATTATAGTATTATCACTTTTTCAAACTAGCTGTAAAACAGATCAAATAACCTCCTCCACCTCTATTACAAAAACAATTCCTGATAAGATAGATTTTAATTTCCATGTAAAACCTATATTATCTGATCGTTGCTTTACTTGCCATGGTCCTGATGAGAATACCCGGAAAGAAAACCTGAGATTTGATACCAAGGAGGGTGCATTCGCTGCTTTGGGAAAAAATAAAGATCACTTTGCTATTGTTCCATATGATGTAGAAAATAGTACGTTAGTTGATAGAATTTTTTCAGGAGTCTCTGAAGAAATGATGCCAACGCCTGAATCAAATTTGACTCTAAATAATTATGAAAAAGAGATTTTAAAAAAATGGATTGAACAAGGTGCTGAGTGGAAAGAGCATTGGTCATTTCTACCGATTAAGGATGTGGATGTCCCAGAAATATCAGAGGGAAAAATAAATAATGAAATAGATAATTTTGTTTTGGCAAAACTCAATGCTCAGAAATTAAAATCAATGGGTATGGCAACCAAAACACAACTTATTCGACGAGTAACTTTTGATTTGACTGGCCTACCTCCTACTCTTGAAGAAATAGATAACTTTGAAAAAGACGCTACTCTTGACGCTTTTGAGAAAGTTGTAGATAGATTGTTAAAAACTGATGCCTATGCAGAAGCGATGGCGACAAATTGGTTGGATATATCACGCTACGCTGATTCTCATGGGTACCAAGATGATTTGGAACGTATTATGTTTCCTTGGAGAGATTGGGTTATTCATGCCTTTAAAAAAAATATGCCTTACGATCAGTTTGTCACTTGGCAATTAGCTGGAGACCTTTTACCCAATCCTACTAGAGAACAAATAATCGCAACTGCATTTAATCGAAATCATAAAATCACACAAGAGGGAGGTGTTATTCCAGAAGAGTATCGAGTTGAATATGTTTCAGATCGAACACAAACTTTTGGAACAGCATTCTTAGGATTGACTTTTGAATGTGCCAAATGTCATGATCATAAATACGATGCAATTAAACAAAAAGATTACTACAGCTTATTTAGTTTTTTCAATAATGTTCCTGAACAAGGATTGATAGAACCATACGGAGCGATTCCAAAACCATACATCAAGATTTCTCAAAAAGAAATTGAAGAAACTTTAACTTTCATTAACAACCTTGATACTCTCGAGGAAATCCCTTTGATGGTCATGGAAGAAATGACTGAAAAAAGGCAAGCATATATTCTTAAACGAGGTGCGTACGATAATCCATCGATTCCTGTTAATGCCGAAATGCCGAAATCCATTTTAGAATTTGATGATAAATTTTCTAAAGATAGACTTGGACTATCAAATTGGCTTTTTTCTAAAGATAATCCACTCACAGCGAGGGTAACCGTCAACCGACTATGGCAGCAATGTTTTGGAAAAGGAATTGTTGGAACACCTGATGATTTTGGTAATCAAGGTTCATTGCCGACACATCCTGAATTGTTAGATTGGTTAGCTACAAATTTGATGGATAATAACTGGGATTTGAAAGTGTTACTAAAAACAATGGTTATGTCTGCCACTTATCAACAGTCCTCTAAAGTGACCAAAGAGTTAATTGAATTTGACCCTGAAAATAATTTTTTAGCTAGAGCGTCTCGTCAACGACTTTCAGCAGAAATGATTCGAGATCATGCACTTGCTACAAGTGGTTTGTTAGATAGAACAGTGGGCGGACCAAGTGTTAAACCTTACCAACCCGCTGGTCTTTGGTCTGAAACTGTCGGTGGTGGTGGTGGTAGTTTAGCAAAATATATTCAAGACACAGGTACAAAAATTTATCGTCGAAGTATTTATACTTTTTGGAAGAGAACAGTTCCTCCTCCAAGTATGATGACTTTTGATGCGACAACAAGAGATGTTTGTGCTGTAAGAAGATCAACCACAAGTACTCCTCTTCAAGCCTTGGTCATGCTCAATGATCCTCAAATTATAGAAGCATCGAGAGTGTTGGCTTATCAAGCTATTGAAAAAGAAAAAGATTTAGAACAAAGAATTTCAATGATGTTCCGGTTAGCCACTTCAAGAAAAATTACGACGGATGAATTAAATAATTTGTTGGCATTTTATAAAGAAGAGAAAATTAAATTCGAAAAATCTTTGAAGGATGCAAAAGCATTGTTGAAAATTGGAGAATATCCCCAAATAGATTTATTAAAAGAACCTGAATTGGCAGCTTATACGATAATAGCTAATGTAATTTTTAATTTAGATGAAACGATTACGAAGGGATAAATTCCTAATTTTAAATAAAAATAAGCATGAGTAAAATAATAAAAGAAAGAGAATATCAGATGAACCGTCGAGCATTTTTTTCCAAATCAGCTACAGGAATAGGTGTGGCTGCTTTATCGAATTTACTCGGAGGATGCAATTTATTTGATAAATCTGAAAATGGGATTTTTACTCAAAAAAATAATCTTCAAGGAATTTTAGATGCGCCACATTTTGCTCCAAAAGCAAAACGGGTTATTTATCTTTTTCAAAGTGGTGGCCCATCTCAATTAGAACTCTTTGATTACAAACCAATGCTAAACCAAAGACGGGGAGAAGAACTTCCCGACTCTATTCGAAATGGGCAGCGGTTAACAGGAATGACATCTGGACAAGACTCGTTTCCGATGGTAGGTTCGCAATTTGGATTTTCCCAGCAAGGAGCAAACGGAACTTACATGTCAGATTTGATGCCTTATACTTCTAAAATAGTTGATGATTTATGTATCATTAAATCCATGCACACTGAAGCAATTAATCACGATCCTGCCATTACTTTTTTCCAAACAGGATCGCAGCAACCCGGTCGACCCTGCATGGGTTCTTGGTTAAGTTATGGTATGGGGAGTATGAATGATAATCTTCCAACATTTACTGTTTTATTATCGAGAGGAACAGGTCGAAAATTTGGACAGCCACTTTATTCTCGATTGTGGGGAAATGGATTTTTACATTCCTTACATCAAGGTGTTCAATTTCGCTCCGGAAAAGATCCAGTTCTATACCTCAAAGATCCCGATGGAATCGATCGAGTGAGCCGAAGAAAAATGCTCGACCATATCGCAGAATTAAATTCCAAACAACTTGAAGAATTTGGCGATCCTGAAATAAGCAGTCGAATTGCTCAATACGAAATGGCATATAAAATGCAAACTTCCGTTCCTGATGTTGTTGATATTTCCAAAGAGCCAGATCATATTTATCAGATGTATGGATCAGATTCTATGCAACCAGGAACATTTGCTGCTAACTGTTTATTAGCAAGAAGATTGGCGGAACAAGATGTTCGATTTATCCAACTTTATCATATGGGGTGGGATCAACATGAAAATTTACCAACCCAAATTGCAGGCCAAGCAAAAGATGTGGATCAAGCAACCGCAGCGTTAATTATGGACTTGAAGCAAAGAGGAATGCTTGAAGATACCTTAGTCATTTGGGGAGGAGAATTTGGAAGAACTAATTATTCACAAGGTACTTTGACTGACACCAATTATGGTAGAGATCATCATCCAAGATCTTTTAGCATTTTTATGGCAGGCGGTGGAGTGAAGCCGGGAGTAGTTTATGGAGAGACAGATGAGTTAGGGTATAATATTGTCAAAGACCCAGTTCATGTTCATGATTTTCAAGCAACAATGCTACATCAATTAGGAATCGACCATGAAAAAATGACTTATAAATATCAAGGTCGAAGATTCCGATTGACCGATGTACATGGAAAGGTGATAAAGGATTTAATTGCTTAAGATTACCTAATCAAACATAATGAAGAGAAGAAAATTTATAGGAGCATCATTAATATCATTGGGAGGAGCTTCTTTATTTGCTAAAAATAATTATACTTCTACATTTTTTAATAAAAAAGAAAAATTCAAAGACCTAATCATTGGTCATAACTCTCATCAATATAAAATTGATTTAAACTGGGGTGCATTAAATGCAGATTTTTATCCAATCAACGATTGCCATGAAATGGTCCAAGATTCTCAAGGTCGGATTATCCTTTTGACTAACCATACTAAAAATAATGTCATTATATATGATAAGTTAGGGAAATTAGTTGAAGTTTGGGGAACAAATTTTCCTGGCGCGCATGGTTTAACTTTAAACGTAGAAAATGGAGAGGATTTTCTTTATATATCAGATAATAATCGACATGAAGTCATCAAAACTACGATTGATGGAAAAGTAGTTTTAGTACTACCCTATCCAAAAGATACAACGCAATACCAAAATTCAGAGCAATATATTCCTACAGAAACAACTATTACTCCTAACGGAGATATTTACGTAGCAGATGGATATGGCTCACAATATATTTTGCATTATAATTCCAAGGGTGAATTAAAAAATATCTTTGGAGGACGTGGAGATGGCGATGAGTTTTTTGATAATGCTCATGGCATCTGTTATGATGACCGAGATAAAAATAATCCTTGCTTATTAATTACCGCTCGTCAACGAAATGAATTAAAACGTTTTTCTTTAGATGGAAAATTATTAGAGGTAATTCCCCTACCTGGTGCATTTATCTGTCGTCCTGTAATTCATGGAGAAGATGTTTATTTAGCTACCATTTGGTCAGGAATAGGAAGTGCAAATACAGGTTTTGTATCTATTTTAAATAAAAATAATGAATTAATTTCAGCGCCTGGTGGAAGTAATCCAATTTATAAAAATGGAAAACTACAACCAATGCATCAAACCATTCAAGTATTTCAGCATCCACATGATGTTTGTGTAGACGATGATGAAAATTTATATATTGCTCAATGGAATTCGGGAAAAACTTACCCTATAAAATTAATAAGATCTTAAAGCTAACTCTTTAAATATTTGGTAGAGACATTTAGTTTTATTTAAAACAAACGAAAATTAATGAAAAACCCTAGATTCATAATATCTCCAATTTTATTCTTATTTATCTTTTTAACTAGTTCTTGTGAGACAGAACCAATTACTCCACCACTTCAAGGTATTGCTGACATCATTCCAGCACCATTAAAATTTTCAAAGAAAGAAGGTAATTTTTTACTGAGTGAGAATGTTCAAATTTCTATACCTGATGAAAATACAGATTGGAGATTAGTTGCAGAACACCTCAATGACAAGATTCAAAATTCCACTTCAAAACGTTTAGAAATCACCACTAGCGAGGCACAAGAAAAAGGTTTGATTCGGATTATTCAAAGCAATGATATTATTCAAAAAGAAGGTTATCAACTTAATATAAATGCTTCCGAGATTGTGCTTAAAGCAAACACTCCTAACGGTGCATTCCTTGGCGTGCAAACATTGTTACAACTAATGCCTTCCGAGGTTTTTTCAAAAAATAAAACAACAAACTTTCGATTCAACATTCCTCAAGTTGAGATTATTGATGCACCAAGATTTTCTTATCGTGGAATGCACTTAGATGTTGCTCGTCATTTCTTTTCAGTAGAAGATGTCAAACGATATATTGATTTGATGGGAATGCACAAATACAATACATTCCATTGGCACTTGACGGAGGATCAGGGATGGAGAATCGAAATAAAAAAATACCCTAACCTTACAAAAGTTGGAGGTTTTAGAAAAGAAACTTTAGTGGGACATTATAATGATCAACCGCATCAATTTGATGGAAAACGCTACGGTGGTTTTTACACTCAAGAACAAATTAAAGAAGTTGTAAGATATGCTGCTGAAAGATTTATTACAATTATACCAGAGATTGAGTTACCCGGTCATGCTCAGGCTGCGATTGCCGCTTACCCTGAATTAGGTTGTACAGATGGTCAATTAGAAGTAATGACAAAGTGGGGTGTTTCTAATAATGTATTTTGTCCTACGGAGGAAACATTTACATTTTTAGAAAATGTATTATTGGAAGTCATTGAGCTTTTTCCGTCAGAATACATTCATATTGGTGGAGACGAATGCCCAAAAACACAATGGAAAGAAAGTGCATTTTGTCAAGGTCTGATGAAAGAAAATAAATTGAAAGATGAAATGGAACTACAAAGTTATTTTATTCAAAGAATTGAAAAATTTCTAAATTCCAAAGGCAAAAAAATTATTGGTTGGGACGAAATTTTAGAAGGTGGCTTGGCACCAAACGCTTCAGTCATGTCATGGCGAGGTGTTCAAGGAGGAATTGATGCTGCTACACAAGGACACGATGTCATTATGTCCCCAACTTCTCATTGCTATTTCGACTATTACCAATCTCAACATAAAAATGAACCATTGGCAATTGGCGGATATTTGCCCATCGAAAAAGTTTACAGCTATGAACCCATTCCAGCAGAAGTTCCTGAAGATAAAGTTCATCATATAAGAGGAGTTCAAGCCAATCTTTGGACTGAATATATCCCTTCACCTAGTCAACTCGATTACATGACTTACCCTCGAGCTTGCGCATTAGCTGAGGTGGCTTGGACAGACAAAAGTAATCGAGATTTTTCAGATTTTGTCAAAAGGTTAAATTCTCATTTATCGAGACTCGAAGCTTTTGGTGTAAATACGGCCATGAATGTTTTTGATATTGATGGAGATTTTACTTCTCAAAATGGCCAATTAATGACCACACTTAAATCAAATGTTGCCAATGCAACTATTGCTTACACTTTAGATGGTTCTGATCCTACTCTCCAATCAAAGATTTATAAAAATGCTTTTACAATTGATGCATCAAACCAACTACGAGCAGTTGGTTTTATTAATGATGTCCAAAGAGGGCGGTCATTTGAAAAAAATATAAATTTTCATAAAGCCACAGGTAAAACTATTTCAATTAAAGAACAACCAGAACCTCGTTATTCTGCAGGAGGAATTGCTGCGATCATCAATGGAATAAACGGTAGTGATGAACGATATGGAGATAAAGAATGGTTGGGTTTCGAAGGAAAAAATATGGAGGCAGTAATTGATATGAAAGAGGAGACGGAAATTAGTAAAGTAAGTTTTCGGTTTTTTAAAGGTGAAGGCCAATGGATTTATTTACCCAAAAAAGTTAGTATTTTTGTTTCTAATGATAGAGATAAATTTACTTTAGCTACAGAGTCAACTGATATTACAAGTTCAACAAAAATTGCTAACCCAACTATAGAGGTAAATTCAAAAGGTAGATATATTAAAGTGCTAATTGAACGATTTGGAATAATTCCTGATGGTTTGCAAGGGGGCGGTCACGAAGCTTGGTTATTTGTTGATGAAATTATTGTCGAATAAAAATAGAGCCATGTCTAGAAATATTCTCCTTCTTTTTATTTTTTTACTTTCGAGTGTTTCATTAAGTTTGGCACAATCTCGCCAGTGTTTTAGTGAAGTTCCAATTTTTCAAAATGGAAAAGGCGGCTATGCCTGCTATAGAATCCCTGCTATCATAAAATCTCCTAACGGAAAACTATTGGCCTTTGCAGAGGGAAGAGTAAATGGTTGCAATGATTTTGGAAATGTAGATATATTATTACGAAAAGGAAATTCTGATGGGATTTCATGGGGGAAGTTGTCAGTCGTTGCTGATAACGGAAAACTTCAAGCAGGTAATCCCGCTCCCGTCGTTGACCTGCTCGATCCAAAATATCCGGATGGTAGAATCTTTCTTTTTTACAATACTGGAAATAACCATGAAGGTGAAGTTCGAAAAGGAAATGGGCTTCGAGAAGTTTGGTATATCACTAGTACTGATAATGGAAATAGTTGGTCTAACCCTACAAATATTACAACATCAGTTCATCGCCCAAATACACCTAGAGCTAATCCAAAATATACTTTCAAACAAGATTGGCGATCCTATGCAAATACACCTGGTCATGCTATTCAATTAAAACAAAATACCTATAAAGGGCGGATTTTGGTTCCAGCCAATCATTCGGTGGGTTCACCTAGAAAAAATTTCAATGATTATCAGGCACATGCATTTTATAGTGATGATCACGGAACAACTTGGCAATTGAGTAAAACTATAGACGTCCTGAGTAGTAATGAATCTCATGCAGTAGAGTTATCTGACGGTCGGGTTATGCAAAATATTCGGCAACAAAGTGGTAGTCAAAAGGAGCGGTTGGTTGCCATTAGTAATGATGGTGGTACCAGTTGGGATAGTACATATTTTGATTCACAACTTCCCTCTCCAGTTTGCCAAGCAAGTATTATCGAATACACAACCCCTGATAATCACCAAGTTTTATTATTTTCTAATCCAAATAGTAAAGAACGAAGAGAAAATATGACCGTAAGAGTGAGTTACGATGATGGACAAAATTGGCTATTGAGTCGTACAGTTAGAGCAGGAGAAAGTGCTTACTCTGATTTAGTGATTCAAGACAACAATGTAATTGGATTGTTATATGAGCATGGAAATGATAATGGAATTCATTTTGCTAACTTTAATTATGAATGGCTCATTAATGGGAAAAATCAAACAGATAATCAATTTGTCAAAAAAGTGATCAATAAAAGTGATCCTTATTCAAAGGAATTCGATTTTGTTTTATCGCCTCCAATTATTAAAAGTGAATCAATATTTTTTGAGGAAAAGAATAATATAAAATTATTATTAGGACTTGAAAATGTGAGGATTCATTATACTTTAGATGGGGCTTTACCGACCGAGCAATCCCCACTTTTTTCAAATGAAATAATTTTAACCAACTCTGCAATTTTAAAAGTAAAAGCATATCATCCTCAATGCTTACCAAGCAAAACTATTTCTGCCAGATTAATAAAATTAGGAAAACCTTTACCGATTAAAAATATTTCCATCGATCAAACGCCTCATAAAGATTATCCAGGCACAGGAGCAAATGGTTTGATAGATCGAAAAAAGGGAACAACCAATTTTCGTACTTCCCATTGGATGGGATTTACTGGAGGTGATTTAACTACTCTAATTGAGTTCGAGAAAAAAACTAATATCCAAAAAGTTACAGCTAGTCTTTTATCTGATCATGGATCATGGATTTTTATGCCAGACTCTATTGAAGTTTATTGCTCTGAAGATGGAAAGGATTTTACATTAAAAAATACCAAAAGATTAAATTCTACTAAAGAAGGAGACACTACTAGTCTTCACTTTGAAGAAGTTACATTTCCAAAAGATAAAGCAAAATTCGTAAAAGTGGTGTTGAAAAATATTCCAAGTATACCAGATTGGCACGATGGAAAAGGAACTCCACCTTGGTTATTTATCGATGAAATTTTAATTGAGTGAACGTATTATTTATTTCACAATCACTTCATCAAGAAAAATCCAACCATCATTTCCTTTGGAAGAATGCCAATCTGGGAGCGCTTTAATTTTTTTTGCAATAACTTTAACAAACTTGACTTTCTGTGATGAAATTTTAGTTCCAATTGTTTTCACCTGGGAACTACTTGAAGTAAGAGCATCTAATTTTTCAACAGAAACAGAAGTAAAATTATCTCCATCGCTAGATATTAAAATTTCAATACTTGCAGGAGAAAATATCCAAGCCCCTTGATTCACCAAAAAACCCACCTTAATTTCAGTTACCAGTTCCTCTTTTCCTAAGTTTAAAATAATCTTAGCATCACTTCCCACCCATCCCTGCCAAAGCTGACCTTTATAATCAGATTTCCCACGATAACCGTCTGTCAAAGCTTCCCCATGTCCATGATATTTAAAATTATAATCGGTTAAATATTCCACAGATTTATTTCTAGCTAAATGGTCAATTTCCTCAATTTCCACTAGAGGATCAAGGAGCATATCCTCACTTGCTTGATGAAAACAAAGGCTACTTTCCGTTGCAGAAGAAAATTGCAGTATTAATTCATTACTTCCTTTTTTTAAATTAAATGGAATTATTTTATTTGAAATATTTAAATCTGAATTAGAATTAATTGAGTTTACTATTTCCCCATTCAGCCAATAATTGACCTTTTCCTTGGTTTGTAGGAAAAAATGCAAGGTAGTATCCTTTCGCATTTTCCAATTACTTTTCAGAAAATATGATCCTCCTTGTTTTTTAGAAAAATTAAAAAAGGCATTTTTATCAGCCGTTATGTTTTCCCACATATTCGGAAGTGTATTGTTTTTATTCCATCCAATTAATGCTTGATGTTGAATTGCACCCGAATTGATATAAGTAAACTTCGTTTCTAAATAATTTAAATGTTCATCCAACTTTGTATTTTTTCTTCTCTTAAAATTGTCTAATCTACTTTTTCGTAATGGAAAATATAAGTAAGAAGTCAAAACTACTTCTTCCAAAGGGGTCAACTCTTCTTCTTGAAAACCTTCTAATGTTTTTTGTGCATTATCAATATCTGTTTTTGCCAATTCTCTAAAGAGCATCCTTCTTTGTTCAGTATTAGCTTTTCTAAAAAATGATTTTGCAACAGGAACTGCGTTCTTATGATTTTTAGAAAACAAATGATAAAAAGCGAAGGGAATAATATCTCGTTCTTTTTCAAGGATTAGAGTTAATGCCTTTAAATTGTTGGCATTTCCATCTACTACTTTTTTAGCATAATCAAACACACTTAAAATTTTATTATTACCGTCAGCATCCACCCATACAGCATTAGTAAATCCTAGTGGTTTTACTGGTTTTTCTGGCTTTCCAACCATAGGAAACATAGGTTGATCTCCATGCGCAATCAAAAGGTACCAACTATCTTTTTCTGGTTGAACAGCAATTATAGTGTCCAAACAAACATTATTTTCCGTGCGTTTTAAATCAAACTCTTGTACCACTATTCCATTTTTCACTAACTCAGCCTTAGAACAACTAATCCAAGAAGCAGCTTGTACTTTAAGTTGTAACTGTATTGTTTTACTTGCACTAGCATAAGTCTCTCCTATAGCATTTTTACCATCAACCATAATTTGAGGAAATATCCCACAAGCTACACTCACTCGTTGTGCTTTAATATTTTTAACCAACTCTTTATCGTCAATCTCATTCGGGACATCTGATGAGCTCAAAATATAACTTCGAGGAACTCCTGCAATGGCGCTTACCACAGTGTGGCTATCTGAATTTCCAATCCCAGTTTTCCGAATACCTCTGCTCATCATGTTAAACCAATCTCGTTTTACAGATTGTAAATTGTTTGGAGCTGTTGTCCAACCTAATTGATAATTTTCATTTAAGACTTCATAGGTATCAAAATCCCAACTCCATTCTTCGTCCTTTACAACATTTCCAAAATAAATATCCAACCCTTTTGTATTAAAATAATCGGCAGCAACCCATCGTGGATGATTGATTTGAATTACAACATCATTTTTTGATGCAGAACGAATATTTTCAAATAAAACATTTCCGTTTTTAATTTTACTATCGACGGGCTTACTTATAGCCGCTAATGGGAAAGTATTAAAATGACCGATTGGAGTAGTTACTTCATTTCCAATCGTAGTTTTCATTAATCCAAATATTCCAATTTCTTTCATATAAGGCTCATAATCTGTAATAAAATTATGATCAGTTGCGACAGCCCAATCTAATCCTTCTGCTGTGCAAGAAATTATTCGTTCAGCTAAATTAGCATCCCCATGTCCAGAATTGGTTAGCGTATGCAAATGCATATCACCACCCACAAATCCATCTGTATTAATTTCTTTTGCCAAAATAGCAGAAATAAATAGAGTCGAATCAGATTGAATGTTAACTTGCTTAATATCAACAGAATACTCCATCCCTTTTCCAAACCAGAATTCATATTTTCCATAAGGAAGCGTTAACTCACCTGTACCACTTGATGTGTAAATCGTATTCTCCCGACTTGCTATTTGCAATTTAGAATCCACCTCAACCTCATAAGGTAATCCTTCTTTGAGCACTGTTAACCGAGCAGGGGTCAATCGTCCATTTAATGCATCAACTACTTGGAATTTCACCGAACTATTTTGAGCAAATGTAGAATTATTTAGAGCAAATAGAATAAAAATTAAAAAAACATCTTTTCTTGAAAAAAATGGAAAATTGATTAAGTTGATTCGCATAAAATTCATAATAAAAGTTTAGTTTAAAGGTATCAAAAAAAAATTAATGAGAAATTTATTACTTTTTCTTGCTTTAATTTTAGCTTTTTCTTGCAAAGAAAAAGAACCAACTATTGGTGCTTTAATTACAGTTGAAGATAAACCTTCTTATCAATACCCCATTCCTTTTGCTCCCGAAAAATATGTTTGTTACCAAAATAATATTCCTTTAAATATAGATGGAAAAGCGGATGAATCAGATTGGCAAAATGCTTCTTGGACCAATAAATTTGTAGACATCGAAGGAGATTTAAAACCTAAGCCAACTCACGATACTAAAGTAAAAATGCTTTGGGATAAAGACTATTTTTACTTTTATGCAGAAATGAATGAACCCCATATTTGGGCTAAACTACGACAACGAGATACCATTATTTTTTATGATGATGATTTCGAAGTTTTTATTGATCCTGATGGAGATAGTCATAATTATTATGAGCTAGAGGTTAATGCATTTAATACTTTGTGGGACTTAATTTTGCTTAGACCTTATCGTACAGACCACCAACATAAAGTTTTAAATAACTGGAATATTCCAAATATCAAATCTGCTATTCACATCGAGGGAACTCTAAATAATCCAAAAGATGAAGATCAATATTGGGCAGTAGAAATGGCAATTCCTTGGTTAGCACTCAAAGAATTTTCCAATACAAAAGAAATCCCAAAAGATGGGGACCAATGGCGTGTCAATTTTTCTAGAGTAGATTGGACTATGAACAATAAAAATGGAAATTACCAAAAAGCTATTGATCCAAAAACAAGTAAACCATATCCTGCAGATAATTGGGTTTGGTCACCAACTGGTTTTATCAATATGCACATGCCAGAACAATGGGGCTTTGTTCAATTCTCAGATAAAATTGTAGGAGTAGAAACTATTGATTTTATTGAACATTCTGATGATAAAATAAAATGGGCCTTGTGGAATTTATATTTTCAACAAGTAGATTATAAAAATAAAAACAAGATATACACGAATAATCTTAATAAATTTACAATTCCTGATTTAAAAAATTCGAAGTGCAAATTTCAACCTAAAATTTATATCACTCCTCACTTATTTGAAATCGTTGCAAAATCATGTGAGCGAGATGGCTTTTGGAGTATCCGACAAGATGGAAAAATTGAATTTTATAAAAATAATACTAATGAATAAAAATATATATTTTCTTTTTTTTTTAAGTTTCTTATTCTCTTGTGGAAAAGAAAAACCACCAATGAACGTAGTCGTACTCTTTACCGACGATCAACGATTCAATACGATTCATGCTTGGGGCAATGAAGAAATCCATACTCCAAATATGGATAGACTTGTTAACATGGGCGTAAGTTTTACCCATGCTCATGTGATGGGTTCGCACCATGGCGGAGTCTGTGCACCAAGTCGAGCAATGCTACTCTCTGGCAAACCGTATATGAATATTCCACGAGCATATATTGATATGGGGGTAACTACTCCTGATACTCATTTTGATTTCACCACCTTTCCAGAGTTGCTGAAAGAAAACGGTTACGATACTTTTTTTACTGGAAAATGGCATAATAATACGTCCAAAATACGTGAAGGATTTACTGATGGAGACAATATCTTTATAGGAGGAATGCATTGGCCAAAAGATGGAGGGCACCGCCGCCCTCAACTTTGGCATTTTGATTCTACAGCAGTTTTTGACAAAAAAGATAAATGGCAAGCAGAGAAATTTTCAAGTCAAATGTTTAGCGATGCAGCTATTGATTTTATTCAAAAACAAGATACTAGGGATCCATTTTGTCTCTATGTTGCTTACTCCTCCCCACATGATCCAAGAGAAGCAACTGATGAATTTACAAAAATATATGACTCTGTTAACATTACTCTTCCATCAAACTTCCAACCCAAACATCCTTTTGATAACGGGCATTTACGTACTCGAGACGAGAATCTTGTTGCCTTCCCACGGACAAAAAAAATAATCAAAAAAGAACTTGCCTCCTATTATGCAATGATCTCAGAAGTGGACGCTCAAATAGGGCGAGTATTGGATGCTTTGGTGAAAAAAAACTTAATGGAAAATACCGTTATCGTTTTTGCAGGAGACAATGGTTTGGCAGTAGGGCAGCATGGTTTATTGGGAAAACAAAGCTTGTACGATCATAGTGTTCGAGTACCTTTAGTTATTTCTGCACCTATAATTAAAGGTGGACAAAAAACGGAAGCTCTTTGCTATTTGTATGATATTTTTCCAACTATTTGTGATTTGCTTGAACTAGAAATACCAACGAGTGTAGAAGGAAAAAGTCTATTTCCAATTTTGCAAGATAAAGAATCGAAACATCGAGATCATTTATTTTTAGCACATGCAAAAGAAATGAGAGCAGTGAGAACAGATGACAATTGGAAACTGATTAAGTATTTTGTAAAAGGAAAAGTGCAAGAACAATTGTTTAATTTAAATAAGGATAAATTTGAAAATACTAATCTCGCTTCTGATATAAATTTTTCTGAAAAGAAAAAAGAATTAGAACATTTACTTACACAAAACATACGCAATAATAAAGATGATTTTATTCAAGCATATATTCAATTAGATCAACAAAATTTTGATCAACCAGTTAAAGTTTCTATGTCTAGTTCTTTTTCGAATACTGAAATTCGATATACTTTGGATGGATCTGAACCAACGTTAAAAAGTACTATTTTCCGAGAATCATTTATTTTAAAAAAGAGTCAATCTATTCTAGCCGCTCTATTTCTAGATAATAAAAAAATTGGGAAAACTTATTCTGCAGAGGCTAAAATTTATTCACAGATTAAAGATTTAAAGTTGTCACCTCTACCCTCTTCGAAGTATTCAGGAAAAGGGCCAAGAACATTATTAGACGGTGCTAATGGTAGTAATGATTTTCATAGTGGAAATTGGTTAGGTTATGAAGGTGAGAATGTAATTGCTACTCTAGAACTGAAAAAACAACAATCATTGCAAGATGTGGGTGTTCGCTTTTTAAGTCATCCTGGATCTTGGATTTTTTCTCCAAAAAATATAAAAGTATCAATTTCTGATGATGGGAACATCTTTAATGAAATCGTACAAATGAATTATAGTAATATGCCTACTAAAAAAGGGTTTGAAATAATTGAGTTCAATTATGCGATGAAAAACAAACAAGCAAAATTTATAAAATTTGAAATTGAAAATCTTAAAAAATGCCCTGATTGGCATCCTGGTAAAGGAGGAAAAGCATGGCTATTTTTAGATGAAATTTATGTCAATTAAAATATGGAAATATTAACTCAACTTTTTGGACGATTACACCCAATCATTTTACATATGCCGATTGGTATTTTATCAGTTGCATTTTTAATGGAATGGATTGGACGAAATGAAAAATATGCCTCGTTACAGCCTGCGGTTGGATTTATTATTCGGATTGGAATGTGGAGTGCAATCTTAGCAGCAATCTCTGGATTTTTACTTTCATTGGAAGGTGGATATAACGAGGCTATGTTATGGTGGCACAAATGGTTAGGTATGGGGACTGCTTTAATTTCGATGGTAGTATATTTTTTACATAAAGAAAAAAATAGTCGCCTGGGAGAACAACTCTTCTTTCCAATTTTTGGAATTTTAATGTTATTCATTGGTACGACAGGTCATTTGGGAGGTTCGCTAACTCACGGAAGTGACTTTTTAATTGAACCATTCTCAAATAAAAAAAAGAAGAAAACAATTGTTTTTAGTAATATGGATAGCGTAATGATTTTTCAAGATTTGGTTCAACCTATTTTTAAACAAAAATGTATAACCTGCCATAATGAGTCAAAAGTAAAAGGTGAATTATTAATGACCACCATCGAAGGATTTAAAGATGGTGGTAAAACTGGTGCGTTTTTCGTAGCTGGATATCCTGAAAAAAGCTTATTTCTACAACGTGCTAATTTACCTTTGGAAGAAAAAAAGCACATGCCACCAAAAGGGAAAAAGCAATTAAGTAGTGATGAAATTACGTTATTGGAATGGTGGATTGCAGAGGGTGGACATTTTGATAAAAAGATACATGAACTTAAAAAATCGGACAAAATAAAAACAATTTTAGCAAAATATACTGAAAGTGATAAAAGTATTTTTACACTTAAGGTTGATAAACCAAATCTAAGTACCATTCAAATATTAAGACAATCAGGAATTCCAGTTAAAATAGTTTCTGACCAAAATTCTTTTGTAACAGTATCTTTACGGGGTAGAAAAAACTTAGACAAAAATGTATTAAAACAACTTCAAAAATTATCAGAACAATTGATTGAATTAGACTTGAGTGATACTAATATGAATGATGGTCTCCTCTCCTATCTTGGTAAGTTTCCTCATTTACAAAAATTATTTTTACAAAAAACTCAGGTCACCGGTGAGAATTTAAACGTACTAAATGAGTTAGAATATTTAGAATATTTAAACCTTTATGATACTCCTTTAGAGGATATTGCACTTGAACCAATCGCAAAATTAGCAGGTTTAAAAAATGTATTTTTATGGCAAACCAATGTTAGCCCAAAAGCTATTCAAAAACTTAAAAATATTCGCCCTCGACTTAATGTCAATGCCGGAGTTGATGATGAAGTTTTTGGAAGTACCGAATTGAAACCACCGTTGATCATGATTGAAGAAGATATTTTTACGGATTCTGTTTTGGTAAAATTTATAATTAATTTTAAAGGTGTTAACATTCATTATACATTAGATGGAACTACACCAGACTCTACCTCTGTAAAATATTCAGAACCTTTTTATGTGAAAAAAACTTCTGATATTCAAGTCATTGCCAAAAAGGAAGGTTGGGGAACAAGTTTTCCCGCAAAAAAAACTGTAGTTCGAGCGAAGTACCAAATCACAAGTGTAAAATTAAATAAACAACCTAATGATCGTTACAAAGCTGAAGGCGGATCTTCATTAGCGAATTTTAAAAAAGGTACCATCAACTTCACAGAAGGGGAATGGTTAGGTTTTGAAGGCACTCATATGACTGCGACTCTAGACATGGGAAAGATACTGAAAATTACTAATGTCTCTGTAAGTGCTTTAGAGGCAACCAATTCTTACATCTTTTTTCCTAAACAGTTAAATGTAGCCGTTTCAGCTGATGGAAAAAAATTTAAAAATGTGGCTAAAAAAACTATTCCAACAACTTTGACTCCCGAGCCTTCTTTTGTAAAAAATTTCACTTTACCATTGGAAACTCAAAATGCTCGTTACATTAAAATAAAGGTAAAAAGTAACTTGGTTAATCCTAGCTGGCATCCTGCTCCAGGTGCTCCTTGTTGGGTATTTATAGATGAAATTATGGTGGAGTAAATCGTAAACCAATAAATTATCTAAAATCATTTAAATAATAAATATGTAAACTTATTATTACAGATGAATGATAGAATTGATATTTCAACTAATCCATAAAACCAAGTTAAAATTCGTTACTTTTCGAAAAAAATAGCATGCCAAAAAAAATAACCAAACTTATAGCTTATTCACTCTTTTTTCTTTTTATCTCCTCCTGCACACAAGAAGAAAAACGAATTTTAGTTTTTTCCAAAACAGAAGAATTTAGGCATTCCTCAATAGAAGCAGGCCAAATCGCTTTAATAAAAATGGGTCTAAAACATAATTTTAAAGTTGATACCACAGAAGATGCCTCTTTATTCACCGAAGAAAATTTAAAACAATATTCAGCAGTAATTTTTTTAAATACAACTGGTAATATTTTAGATTATGCACAACAGGCAGATTTTGAAAGATACATTCAAGCTGGTGGTGGTTATGTTGGAATTCATGCTGCAACTGATACCGAATATGATTGGAAATGGTACAATGAACTGGTAGGAGCATACTTCAATGGCCATCCAAAAATACAAGAAGCAAAATTAAAAATTTTGAAAAAAGACCATGCTGCAACTTCTAAAATAGAGGATCATTGGATCATCAAAGAAGAGTGGTATAATTTTAAAAATATCAATCCAAAAATACATGTGCTAATTGAAATTGATGAAGAAAGTTACAAGGGCGGAACTCACAAAGATAAATTACATCCTATGTCATGGTTTCATGAATTTGATGGAGGTCGGTCATTTTATACTGGCATGGGGCACCTAGATGAAACTTTTGAGAATATTCTTTTCCTTCAACATCTTTTAGGTGGAATTAAATATGCAATGGGAGACAAAAAATTAGATTATTCTGCCGTTCATTCACCAAGAGTACCGGAAGAAAATAGATTTGTCAAAGAAGTGTTAGACTTTAATCTAAATGAACCGATGGAAATGGAAGAGACGCCAAACGGAATTCTTTTTATCGAAAGAAGAGGGAAAATTAAGCATTACAATTTTACGGATAAAGTAACGAAAGAAATTGCTCAACTAGATGTTTTTTACGGAAATGAAGATGGCTTGATTGGTCTTGCTGTCGACCTCAATTTTAAAAATAATAATTGGATTTATCTCTTTTATAGTGCTCCTGGAGAAATTTCTAAACAACATATTTCAAGATTCGATTTGATCAATGATTCTTTGATTTTAGATTCTGAAAAATTACTTCTCACTATCCCTACCATTAGGAAATGTTGTCATAGCGGAGGATCATTGGAATTTGGAGCAGATGGGAATTTATACATTGGGGTAGGTGACAATACTAATCCCTTTGAATCTCAGGGTTTTGCACCAATTGATGAAAGATTAAACAGAGCGCTTTGGGACGCTCAAAGATCGGCTTCAAATACTAATGATTTAAGAGGCAAAATACTGAGAATTACTCCTCAAGATGATGGAACGTACACCATTCCCAAAGGAAACTTATTTCCTAAGGGAACAGAAAAGACTCGACCTGAAATCTACGCAATGGGTTTGAGAAATCCTTTCCGATTTTCGATAGATAGTCAAAATGGAAATCTTTATTGGGGAGATGTTGGCCCTGATTCTGGCAAAGAAGATTCACTTCGTGGACCTGCAGGAATGGGCGAATTTAATCAAGCCCGAAAAGCAGGATATTGGGGCTGGCCTTATACTCGTGGAAATAACCAATTATACAATGATTATAATTTCACAACTGAAGAATCAGGTGAAAAATTTGATCCCAAAAATATAATCAACGACTCTCCAAATAATACAGGATTAAAAAAACTCCCACTCATTCAACCTTCTCTAATTTGGTATTCCTATGATAAGATAAATGAATTTCCATGGCTAGGAAAGGGTGGTGTAAATCCTATGGCCGGACCAGTTTTCCATACTGCTGATTTCCCAAATTCGAAAGAGGGGTTTCCAGATTATTTTGAAAATAAATTATTCATTTACGAATGGATGAGAGATTGGATCTACATAGTGACCCTTGATGAAAATCAAAACTATTCTCACGCAGAGAGTTTTATGCCCAACTCTGAATTCTCCCACCCGATGGATATGTTTTTTGGAACTGATGGAAAAATGTATGTTTTGGAATATGGCCAAAAGTGGAATGTTCGAAATATTGATGCTCGTCTTTGTCGCATTAATTATATCAAAGGCAACCGCCCTCCCCTAGCCAAAATTGATTCAGACAAAGAAGTTGGAGCGCTCCCCCTCACCATTCAATTCTCAGCAAAGGAATCTAAAGATTACGATAATGATAATTTAACTTACGAATGGTTTTTCACTAAAAAAGAAGTTCAATCAACAGAAATGAATCCAGTTTTTACTTTTGATAAAATTGGAATTTATAATGTAAAACTAAAGGTGACTGATGCATCAGGTCTATCTGTAACATCTAACAAAAAAATATTAGTGGGTAATGATCCTCCTCAATTAAACATTGAAATAGATAGCAAAGATATGATCTATTGGAAAAACAAAAAGGTAAATTATAAAGTAGTAGTAAAAGATCGAGAAGATGGAAGTTCTGAAAACCAAACAATAGATGCCTCCAGAATAAAAGTTACTTTAAATTATTTAGCAGAAGGAGAAGACCTGATAATTGCAACTTTGGGACATCAACAAAATTCAATTCCAAAAGGCAAATTATTAATTGATAACTCCGATTGCAAAGCCTGCCATGCAATAAAAGAAAAAGTAAATGGCCCAAGCTACATTGATATTGCTGCTAAATATAATAATGATGATATTGACTATTTAGTTGGTTCTGTTATTAAAGGAAGTGCAGGAACATGGGGAGAAACAATGATGTCGGCACATCCTCAATTAAAAATTGAAGAAGTCCAAGAAATGATAAAATATATCTTATCGAATAACCCAACTCTAAAATCAAACGAAAAGAATTTAGCTACTTCTGGAACTTTAGAATTTAAAGAACAACTCAAAAGTGAAGAAGAGGGGAAATATATCTTAATGGCCTCCTACCTTGATAGCGGTAATCCCAAATTAAAAAATTCTGCATTGTCAGTGAGGGATCAAATAGTTTTTAAAGGGCCAAAAATTCAAGCTGAAGATGCCGATGAACGAACTGATGGCCTTGGGGATTGGAATAATGATGGTTCAACTTTAGTCGGTTCAATAGTGCATAATTCGTTTTTAAAATTTGAAAACCAAAGTTTCAAAAATTTAAATAGTATCAAATTAGCGGCTAAGTATAATCCTGATTATAACTATCAGGGGAAAGTTGAAATAAGAGAAAAAAGCACAACTGGAAAAATAATTGGGGAAATGGAATTAGGTTATTTTGATAAAGAAAAAATTGGAACTAAGATTTATCAGATTCCTGTTAAGCCTAACATTAATATTGGAGATTTATTCTTGGTATTTAAAAACCCTAAAGATGAAAAGCAATTTATATTGAATGCAGATTGGATCCTGTTGAATCGATAATTTTTACGATAGTTTTAAAAAAAATTATAACCTTACAATTATAAAATAGAGCTGAACAAGAACTAATCATCTTTTTTTACCTTTATTTTATTTTCAAATATTCACTAGGAGACTTTCCGAAACGTTTTTTAAAAAGTTTTGAAAAGGTAGCTGGATATTCAAATCCACATTGGAAAGCAAGATCACTTACAGAGGTAAAGGTTTTTTCTTCCAAAATAATTCGAGCTTTATTAAGTTGTACCTCCCTGATCATCCGAGCTGGAGTAAGACCAGTGATAGATTTCACTTTACGACTCATTTGACGACTACTTAGAAAGACTAATGCTGCAAGATCTTCTACGCTTAATATAGTTTCCTCAAGTGAATTATGGATAATTGTTTTTAAATTTTCAATCCATACTTTATCTTCTGCATTAACGGTATTTCCTTCCTGATCCTGACTTTTGGATTCGACGATAATTTCATTTGTCGAATTGTTTATCACTTTCCGTTGATGATAATTGTAGAGTAAATTTTGAACTCGGATCATTAATTCAGGAACAGAGAAAGGTTTAGTTAGATAGTCATCAACACCAATGGTTAATGCACTCAATTTGTCACGTTCCGCAGCTAAAGCCGTTAACATTACGACAGGAATTCTAAACCATTCAGAATGAGATTTAATCGTCTTTAGCATTTCCAATCCATCCACTTCGGGCATCATCACATCTGAAACAATAAGATCGATATTTGTATTATGCACGTTTAATAAGTCTAACCCCTCTGCACCATTTTTTGCAATTAAGACTTGCTTATATTTTTTTTGCAGGAGTTGTACAATAAAATCTTGCATGTCTGGATTATCTTCTACGACCATGATTCTGAAATCTTCCCCAATCGAATCGATAATAGGATCATCCTCAATCATTTCTATAACAGGAAGAGCGATAGGCTCATTAGCTACCACTTTCTTCTTTGGAAATTCAAAATAAAAACAACTTCCCACTCCAAGAGTACTTTCAGCTTTTACTTTACCACCCATCGATTTCGCTAACTCCTTTACCAAGGCTAAACCAATTCCGGTACCACCATATAATTTTTGATCAATTTGCTTGGACTGATAAAATCGTTCAAAAATATGCGGTAAATCTTTTGGATGAATCCCTCTTCCATTATCAGATACTTGAACTTTTATCAATTCCTCAGTTTCTTTAACCTCCAATATAATCTTTCCATTTTGTCCAGTAAATTTTATTGAATTGCTCAGGAAATTGTTTAATATTTTTTCCAATTTTTTACGATCTACTAAAACTTCAAGATTTTGATGAATCCCTAGTTTCAAATCATAATTAATTAATTTCGACTGAAACAAAGGTTCAAATACAAAGAAAATATATTGAAAAAACTGAACTAGTGGTGTAAGATCTTCCTGCAGTTCAAGTTTATTAGCCTCCATCTTTGATAGGTCTAGAATCTCTTCAATAAGTTGTAAAAGATTCTTCCCATTTCGTTGCATAACTTGTAACTGCTGCTGAACTTTAACCTTATTCCATTCCTCTGAACTTTCAAGAATATAAGAAAGTGGTCCAAGAATTAAAGTAAGAGGTGTTCGTAATTCATGAGAAATATTTGCGAAAAACCTTGATTTGATTTTGTCCAATTCCTTGAGTTCATCAGCTTGTTGTTCTATTAAATATTTATCATTTTCTATCTGAGCTGTGCGTTGCATTACAATCAACTCAAGTTCTTTTTGACGTACCTCTAATTTTTGGGTACTCCTCCTGATTCCCAACTTCATAGTTCCATATAACATTAATCCAAAGGCAAATACAAAGAGAAGTCTCATCCACCATCTTTCCCACCAGTTTGGTTTTATCGAAAAAGTAAAAGTAGCGATTTTACTTTCTTGCAATAGAATATCCTTGGCCTTGACTTTAAATGTATATTTTCCTATGGGTAAATTAAAGAATGATCTTTTGGAAAGTGGGCTTAGTTCGGACCAATTATCATCGAAACCCTCCAATTTGGTTTGAAACCGAACGGATGAAGTATTAGAATAACCTGTTGCTGCAAAATTGATAGTCAGATTACCATCTCCATGATAGACCTTGAATGGATCAATAGGAATATTCCCTCCACTATATAATAAGGAGTCTTCATTAATGACTATTTTTCTAATTAGGGTATTGAATATTTTAACTGCATCAGATATTGGATTACTTTCATAACGAATAATTCCCTCAGTGCCATTAAACCAAGCGATAGTTTTATCCAAGGTACTTTTTTCATCAATCAATATATTCCAAACGGGAAAATCTTTAATTGGCAAAAAAGGATTACTAATAACAACCTCCGTTCCTTCTTCTTCAGTTTTTAATAAAATACCATCGCCCAGTTGCATCCATACTCGTCCAAGGTGATCCTTTATAGGAAAAGAAAAGAATTGTGCGTTTTTATTATGGAGGTCTTTATAGAAAGTAGTAATTTCCTCAAATCGATTTTCAGACTCATTAAACTTAAAGGCCTTTTTCCCAAGAAAATGTAGCCCATCATCTAATTGAAAAACGTATTGCAAATCCTTAAGAAGACTTTGGCTAGAATCATAAGTAATAATTGGAGATTGATCTAAATCTACTTGCCCTTTGATTGACTTAGTACCCAGTTTTTTTAACTGTGCCCCTTCGTTGCCTATGATCCATACTCTATCAGCATTATCAACTTCAAAGCCTTTATAAGTTGGATGAAATTTAGTAGTACGTGATTCTTCTTGAAATTGATTAATATCCTCATTAAAATAATAAGTTACCAGTCCCTCTCGCCAATCTAAGAAAATACGATTAGAGTCTAATTTAGATTGTCGAATCATAGTTACTTTAAAATCATCATTCGTATTTTTTTTGACGAAACGAATTTCATTATTGACCACTTCAAAAAATCCCATACCATAACCTGCACCATACAACCGATTCTTAAATTTAAAAAGCTGATAGATTGAAGAATACGAACCTTTTACAAAACGAAAAACACCTTCCTTTCTATCAAAAGAATAGAGACCATTAATAGAACCTGCATATAATTTGCCTTGATGTTGTTCAAGGTCATAGGTTGTCTTAAAAGGTAAACCAAGTTCTTGATTCAAATAATTAAAAGGAGAGGCCAAATCAACTGAGGAAATACCATTAAATAAAGCTAACCAAAGAATACCTTTTGAATCGAGATACGTGTAATTAACGGCATTGTCTTGAAGACCAATATCTATTGAAAGATGTTGTAGAATTTTTCCTTTTTTATTGATTAAGATGGCACCATTACCCAAGGTATTTAGTAGATACTGATCCTCCTTTATTCGAATTCCAGGAGAATATAATTGATTTTTAATTAAGTGGTCAGCCTCAGTAATAAAAGGCTGGACGCTTTTTGAATCACATAAGTAAATACCTTGTTTTTGTGTTCCAACAAGCAAAGTATCATTGGAATATGACTGGATTACGTAAATATTTTTTTTTGCAAATTCTGGTTGGATAACCGCCAGCTCAAAGCGATCTTCATCAAGAATACATAATCCTACATCCCACACCCCAATGAAGAATTTCCCATCAATAATACTTGATCGTTGAAAGTACGCTTCACTAGCCATGACTTTCATTTCTCTTCCATCCCATCTAAATAATTTAGATTTGGTTTGAAAGTATATTTTTTCGTTCAGGGAAAAAGTATTCCATACTTCTTTAAATACTTGATGTTCTATTGGGAGTTTTGATTTTAAAGAACTAAAGATAGTCTTGCCCTTTGTATCAGATTTTAGAAAACCAATGTCACCAACAAAGCCAACATAAATCACTCCTTTTTCATCTTTGGCAAGTGACCGTGCAACCTGTTGTTTTGGAGACTCAATCAATTCCCAATTTTGACCATCATATTCCAAGATGCCTCTGTTATTGGAGAAGTACATAATCCCTCGATCATCTTCAATAATACTCCAATTAGCAGTACCCGCATTATAGGATTGGTAACTATAATTTTCAATACGTGGATAGAAGCCTCTTTCTTGGGCAAATAAACCAAGAAAAGGAGCTAATACAAAAATTAGTATTAGACTAAGTTTCTTCAATATGGAGATAATTTAAATTTACTGTGAGTAAAAATTTATTAGCCGTAAAAATAAGATTATTTCTCAAGAGTGGAAATATGAATAAGCTATGATTCTTTAATATAGTAGGATTTCTTGATACAATTACTAAAAAATAAACCGTATTTTCAGGTTGATATTAGGTAAAGGTATTTTTAGACATATTTTTCAACAGGTGATTATAAATGATTCTTATCAAAAGCTTATGGAATGCTGGTTACCAAAGTTATGATAACCAGCATTGCGATTGGAACGCGCAACAAAAATAATGTGAGGTGTTTATTTTATTATTTCTTGCTTAAGCCCCCCATTGGAATAGCCAATTTGGTTTTTTGAAGTATTATTCCTCAAATATATTCTGTATTTAACTCATCTAACTGTCGAAAACGGACATATGTTAGTTGAAAACGGACGTTTTAATACAAACAATGCTTTATCTTTCAATTATGACAGTCCTCTAGTTTTTTCAATTTGAATATCGGATATCTTATAGTAACCTTTACAGTAAAAATCAGGAGACACTTACTTTTATAAATTAATGTAAATTAATCAATAATAAGTTTTTTTACATCAGTAAAATCAGTAGTCTTTATTTGAATAAAATAAATACCAGAAGCAAAGACAGAACTGTCAAATTGAATCTTGTGTTCTCCATTATTAAGTTCTTCTTGGTTCAAAATACTAATCTCTCTCCCCTTTTGATCCATCAATTGAATGATGATAAAATCCTTTTGGGGAATATTAATTAAAATTTCTGTTAGTCCATAAGAAGGATTTGGATAAATTTTTAATATTCCAAAATCCTGTTTTATAAGTGAGTTCTTTATCGCAGTTGAATTTTTAATTTCAAAATCTGCAACAACTGGCAAATGATCAGAAGCCTCCACTGCATCATTTACTAAAAGATTAAAAGCATTTAAACTATCAAATGGAAGACTTGGTGTAAACAAGGAATAACTATTTTGTAAAATTAAATTTGATCCACTGTAAATAATATAATCTAACTTTCCTGGACTAAAATCACTCTCCTCACTGTACCAAGTATATGATAATGGTAAACCAGGAATATAAGGTTGACTATCCAATAGGGCGTTGCCATCCCAGTCAGGGTTAAAATCTAGCCCATGAGTAACCTCATCAAAAATATCTCCTGTCAATAATGTTTCCAATTGTTCATTGAAGCCAACTAAATTCATATCTCCAACGATTACAATCGGTGTATTCGCCTCTAAAGGAATTGGTCCTATTCCCTCCTTAGCATCCCTTAAAAATTTCATCATCAAATCTATCTCTATTTGCCTACCTATATTATTGGCACAACATGGAGGATGTGCAACAATCAAAAATAAATCTGTTTCAGTATTAGGTCCATCAATCAAAAATGCACCATTTCCTGTACCTTGAATACTAGCACTTTGCACAATAGGATACTTACTTATTGCATGACAATCTGGTTCTACTTTGGAATGATACCATTCCTCTCCTGCGACAGATGGTAACATTGACTCAATCTGATCAGCAACTTGTGCCGACGAAAAAGAATATATTTCTTGAAATCCAATAATATCAGGTCGTATTGCTTGAAATAACCTAGTAAAAGCTGGCACCCTGGCTGCATCAAAAAGTCCGTTTGACAAAACGTTGTAAGAAAGAATCCTTAAATCAGATTCATTAATTTTCTGAATAGAATAATCTGGAAGTGATGCTAAAACATCATTTGAGAAAGTATAAGTGATCGCCTCATTTATGTCAGGCAAAAAATCTCCGTTGGTGGTATTATCTTGAAATACAACACTTACGCTGTCACCTAAAAACAATGGATTTCCAAAAATAGAAATATCTCTTTTGATTGCAATTTCAAATTGATCAGAGGAAACAGTTGGTGCGCTCACCAAACCAATATTACTGTGAAATATTTCTGAAGATCCGTTTGCATAATAAAATAATCCAGATCGTTCTCCAAAAGAATAAACCAATTCTGCACCTATTCCATTTATAGAAAATCCTGTATTAGAATTATTATCAGTATCAAGAAATATGGAGATTTTATTCAAGTCTTGAAGATTAATTTCACTACCTATTTCTAGTAAAAAAAAGATAAATTCATCGTCATTAAAAATTTGTAATTCTCCAAAGTCTACTCCTAAAAACCCACCATCTCCTGCAGCATCAGAATATATTACAGGATGGTCAGACCATTCATCGAATATTCCATCAACTAGAATCCGGTTTTGTGAATAGCCAACAATTGAAATGAATAAAAGTGATAAAGAAAGATATTTCATAAATATTGATTTAATTTAATTTAAATGTCGCGATCAAAAAATATTGGTTATTCCCAACCACTCTAACTTTGTCTTAAATGAGACTGTTTCCATACTAGGACGAGAGCAGTATCATACTTGGAAAATTCTAAAGAAAGTTATTCATTTTCCTATTCCTATTTACCAAAGAAATAAACCATTAGTAGCAATAAAAATATATTTAATCTTTAATTCCCCAAATTAAGAAAAATATGGAATCCATTAGATTAGATCAAATAGGATTTAGAATAAATGTATCTATATCTAATTGATCATAAACGCGAACTGAAAACTAACCTGAAAAAATTGGATGGTATTTCTTTGTAAAAAGTACTAAGAAATGGTAAATAATAATAGAGCTTACTTTTTTATTTCTTTAGAATGAAAAATAAAACCTAGGTGAATACTTGAGACCACTACAGAGTAAAAATTCCAGTTTTTATAATTATTTTTAGCTTTTAAAGCTTTAAATTATTCACAGTTACCAATTCCCTTGACTACATTTGTCAAATTTTAAACTATATTAATAGAAATGAAGAACATATTGATTATTGGGGCAGGACGCTCTGCTTGCTCTTTAATAAAATACTTACTAGATAAATCTAAAGATGAAGATCTTTTCATCACTATTGGTGACCTGTCTGAAGAAAGTGCCCAAAAATTTACTCAAGGGCATCCAAATGCAAAAGGTATTAAATTGGACGTTTTCGATACTCCGAGAAGAAGAGCAGCTATTGAGTTAGCTGACCTTGTGATTTCCATGCTACCAGCTCGATTCCATATTGAGGCAGCAAAGGACTGTATTTTATATAAGAAACATTTAGTCACGGCCTCTTATGTCAGTGATGAAATGCAAGCTTTAGATAAAGATGTCAAAGCAAACGGCTTAGTTTTTATGAATGAAATTGGAGTTGATCCCGGAATCGATCATATGAGTGCAATGCAAGTCATAGATCGTATACGACAAGCAGGAGGAAAAATGTTGATGTTTGAGTCTTTTACTGGTGGCCTAGTCGCCCCTGAAAGTGATGATAACCTATGGCGCTACAAATTTACCTGGAATCCAAGAAATGTGGTACTTGCTGGACAAGGAGGAGCAGCTGAGTTTCTCCAAGAGGGAACAAAAAAATATATTCCATACCATCGACTTTTTAGAAGAACAGAGTTTTTAGATGTCGAAGGATATGGTCGTTTTGAAGCTTTAGCCAACAGAAACTCACTAAAATACCGCAGTATATATGGATTAAAAGACATCCTTACACTATATCGAGGAACGATGCGTCGAATTGGATTTAGTAAGGCTTGGAATATGTTTGTCCAACTGGGATTAACGGATGATTCTTATAAAATTGATAACTCTGAAAATCTGAGCTATAGAGATTTTATCAATCTTTTTCTTACTTATTCTCCAACTGACTCTGTTGAGTTAAAATTGAGACATGCCTTAAAAATTGACCAAGATGATTTAATGTGGGATAAACTAATAGAGTTAGATATTTTTAACAAAAATAAAAAGATCGGTTTAAAAAATGCTACTCCAGCTCAAGCCCTCCAAAGAATATTGGAGGATAATTGGACTTTGAAACCTGATGATAAGGATATGATCGTTATGTATCATAAATTTGGTTATGAACTAAATGAACAAAAATACCAGATTGACAGTAAAATGGTTTTAATTGGAGAAGATCAAACTTTCACCGCAATGGCAGCAACAGTTGGTCTCCCAGTAGCTATGGCAGCGCTTATGATTCTCAATAAAAAAATAACAACGCCAGGTGTACAAAGACCAATTAGTAAAGAAGTATATGCACCTATTTTGAAAGAATTAGAAGACCACGGTATTCACTTTAAAGAAGAAGAAGTTGAGTATCTTGGTTATAATTCAGCGGGAGGTGTAAATGGATAGCAAGGAATTTTCGTCGAAGTTAATCAACAGCAAAATAGCGGTTCTATTGTTGGTTTTAGCATAGGGTTTAACTCTCAAAAATAAAATAAAGAAAATTCTTCCGCTGAGTTAACCAGAATAAAATCGTTTTCAACGCTAGCCCTTAAGATACTATTTACTCTTAGCCACTAATACAAAATATGATCACTACTTGGTAAACAAAATCTATAGAGCTGGCGTTGACGACAAATAAGATTCACCTAAAATCTATAAACGAACTACCACCCTTCCCGATACTCCCTACTCACAAACTGATTTGCTTCATCAAAATTCGTCACCTTCATATTCTTACCATCCCACAATAATTTTTTTCTTCCAGGGAAGTCCCTTCCTCCGTCTAATCTCGCTTTCGCCAAAGTATAGCTTCTTATTGCTAGATTTCCCATCAAAACCGTTTCTGTCAATGGCCCAGCATAGTCAAACGAAGAGGTCAATTTCAAATGTTCCTTACTTTTAAAACCAGCCTTGCAAGCTTCCGTCCATGATTTTTGATGACCCATTTCTGGGTAATCTAGGTATTTATTGCCTCCATCAAATCCCTCTGGCATCCTCATCACCTCCTCTCCTTTTCGATATAACCTTGGTTTAGCACCGTAAACATCAGATGTAATCACTCCTTTATCTCCTATCATGATAATACCATTTTTACTTCCTTTTCCTCCTATATCATCATTTGCAGGAATCAAGTCTGGATGAAATGGCCTGAGTCCACCATCAGACCAGATCATTTTTACAGGCGAATCATTCACTGTAGATTTAGGAAAATTAATTTGAACTCTTGACGAGGGAGGGCAGCCCTCCGGAACATACTCAGGGTTCCAATCTCGTTTATAAATTGCTCCTACGCTACCTTCCACTTCCGTCGGATAACCTAATTCCAATACTCGAAATGGAGTGTCTATAATATGACATCCCATATCTCCTAAGGCACCAGTTCCAAAATTCCACCAACCTCTCCATTTGAAATGATAGTACAATGGATGATAATTTACATACTTTGCTGGACCAATATATAAATTCCAATCCTCTTTACTTAGATGTTCTGGCAATTCATTTTTATCTGTAGGAACCGGAATTCCTTGTGGCCAAACTGGACGATTTGTCCATACCTCTACTGTATGTACTTTTCCAATCAATCCCTGATCAAACCAATTCTTCATTTGCACTTGCCCTGGATGAGAAGCACCTTGATTCCCCATCTGCGTTACCAATTTATATTTTCGTGCAGCTTCGGTTAACTGTCTTGCTTCATAAATATTATGGGTCAATGGCTTTTGCACATATACATGTTTACCCAATGACATCGCCGCCATTGCTGCAACTCCATGAACATGATCTGGTGTAGAAACTGTTACGGCATCAATATCTTTACCCATTTTTTCAAGCATGACTCGAAAGTCTTTGAAAAATTTGGCATCTGGAAAAGCTGTTCTTGACCGCCCAGCTGCTTTAGAGTCTACGTCAGATAGTGCAACAACATTATTGGCACCATTATCAGAAGCATTTCTAATATCCCCAAATCCTTTTCCACCAGCACCAATTGCTGCTAGATTTAATCGATCACTAGGAGCTATAAATCCCTTTCCCAAGACATGCCTAGGAACAATAAAAAAGGAACCACTTGCCAAAGCACCAGCTTTAAGAAATGTCCTACGTGAAGTTGATTTTTTATTTTTTTTCATTTCTGTTTTTTATTTAAATAAAATTCTAGTTATTTATTTTAGTCAATTAAAACATCTCTTGCTAAATTAACGGACTTTATTTAAAACAAAAATTTTATTCAAAAATAACTATCGTTGATGAAGGATTTCGTGGATTTACAACCACCATTCCTTGGAGCAAAAAACTTCGAGATAAATATTTTTGAATTATTTCTAAAATGAAAAGAACGCGAGTAGGTCTTATTTTTGGTAAGTATTGGCAAATGAATATTTCAACTAGTTAGACATGCAAAAGCAAACCAAAAATATGTTGATGGTATCTTTTCCAAATATTGGTAGATTTAAAAATTAGATGTCCGAACTAAAATCAACTTTGAATCATTTGATGAAAATTGGAACTTTAAAAAAAAATTATTGAAAATTTTTATTTGAAGATATAAACACGCAAAACTAAAAAATTAACACAGAAAGGAAATGATTCCAAAAGAAAAACTCAAAGTTCAAACAATGTAATTATGCTTTATTAAAAGAATCGCCATAATATTTAAACTCAATTTTTGAATTAAAATTTAACTACATATAAAATGTCTAATTAATTTATAATCAATTAATTAGACATTTTACTTGCGATATTTTTATACCAAAATTTAAGGGTGTTTTTTTAATCTTTCAACTTAACTCCATTCTCAGTCGGCTTTGTCCAAGGCACTAATTTCGAGGGGTAATAATTAATACCTAAAGCCTCCAATCTTGCTTGTTGGTTACCTAATCGAACTTTATAGTCCTCCCAGTTTCTATTTTCTTGTTTGGTCCAACCAATTTCGGCATAACCTAACAATCTTGGAAAGACTAAATATTCTAACTCATCCAAATTGGTAACAGTTTCTGTCCAAAGTGGGCATTCAACACCTAAAATATTCTCTTTTTTTACTCCATTAATTAAAGTTGCTGGATTCCAAATATACCCTGAATCTACTTCAATAAACCCTGCCCAATTTAACCCTAAAGTTGTGGTGGAATCATATTTCATATCTAGATATGCTTTACTAGCTGGAGACATTACTATTTTTACATTTTGTCCAACTGCCTTTTTTGCATTGTCTGTTTTTGCCCAATGTTGAGCAACAGAATTAGAATTTAAACTTCCTTCCGTTATATCATCCCAGCCCATCATTTGTTTACCGTATTTTTTTACAATGTCTTGCACTCGATCAACAAAATAAATATAGTCCTCCTGTTTAGTAGAATGAGATTCATCACCACCAATATGAATATAAGGTCCAGGAGTAATTTCTACCAATTCCTTTATTACATCATCAACAAACTCATAAGTGTTTTCATTTCGAGTGCAAAGTGTACTAAAACCAACCTCCATTCCTGTATATAATTTTTGTGCTTTACCATCGCAATTTAACTCTGCGTAAGATGCCAAAGCCGCATTAGTATGTCCTGGCAAATCAATCTCAGGAACAATCGTTATAAATCTATCTGCTGCATATTTTACAATTTTTTTATAATCTTCTTGGGTAAAAAAACCACCTTTCCCACCACCTACTTGAGTACTTCCACCATGATTTGTTAAATTTGGCCATTTCTTGATTTCTATTCTCCAACCTTGGTCATCGGTTAAATGAATGTGTAAATAATTCATTTTATACCTAGCCAAATGATCAATATATTCCTTCACTTTTTCTACTCCAAAAAAATGACGACTCACATCGATCATAGCTCCTCTATATTCATAACTTGGAAAATCGACAATAATTCCACTTGCAATTTCCCAAGGACCAGTTTGAAGAGATTTCTTTTCAATAGTCTCAGGGAGCAATTGTAATAAAGTCTGCACCCCCCTAAAAATACCAGCTGCTGAATTTCCCTGGAGCTTAATATGATTTTCTTCAATTATCAATTCATAACCCTCTACTCCTAACTGATCATTATTTAAATCATTAGAAAGATAAATAATATTATTCCCACTTTCTACTTCAGAATATAAACTAATCGGAAGTTTAAAACCCGTAGCTGGTTGTAGTTTATTTGCTAAAAAAATACCTACTGTTCTTAATTCTAAAAATTCATCTTGAATAACAATCTGAGTTTTTTTAGTCAACCGAAAAGAACTCCCAGTAGCCAAAAGTGAATCTGGTTTTGGAATCAAAAACTCTTTAGCAAGATCTTTTGGTGTTGATGGAGTTTTCTCTTCACATGAAAATAGAACTAGGCACATAAAAAAAAATAGTAGTAGATTTTTCATTTTTTAGAAAAATTTATCGCGGAAAACACCGCGGAATTATTAAATATATTTTTATTGAACAGCTGTCTCTCTTTTAAAATGAAGGGAAACTAATCCCGTTATTGGTCTGTCACCAGCTGCATTAATCACTAGATATAGATCATGTGAGCCTTCAATTCCTGGTAAATTAAAACTTTGTTGATCTCCACCCATTTCTGTCATTCCATAATTAAAATCCAACTGTCCAATTGATATTCCTGATTTTGAATCTAACTTAAAATCAATTGATCCACCATCCATCATTGGTCCAGCTTTAACATATTCAACAGCAATAGATTTTACTGATGTGAAATCTATATTTTTATACAAAATATATCCATTACTTTCGCAAAAAACCAAATCCAAAGGTTCATCAATCATTCCTTGTGCCATCTCAGGATCAACTGTAAACCTTGAAGCTTTTTCACTTTCATCAAATTCATCAGCTTTCATTTTTGCATACCGCAATGCGATGGTTTGCCTTGAAGTCAGTGATCCAACTTGATCCCCACCTTTGTCTTTATAGGATGCTGTCAAAATGTATTTTCCTTCTAAATTATTCGGTTGATGATTGTTAAAAACAAATTTTCCTTTAGTTGGTAATGAATTAGAAAGATCAGTACGATCTGCTAAAGACAATATGTACTTAGCCATTTGAATCACCTCAGATTCTGACAATTGAGGATGTGCAGCCATGACTGTTTCTCCCCAAACTCCTCCTCCTCCTTTGATAACTCTATCGGACAAATAATCAACTGCTTTTGAATCAGATTTATATTTTTCAGCAATTCCAATATAGCTTGGTCCAACTGATGTAGAATTCAATTGGTGACATGCTCTGCAATCTGATTTTTCCATCAATTGCTTTCCTAATAAAAACTCGGAAGCCTCTTGCAACGCTTGATGGCCTATGGCTATTTCATTTTTATCAAAACCTCTTTCCAAATGATCAATGGAAATACTCACTCGATTAGGGTCAATTCCATTTGACAATGAACCATCTTCCTCATCAGTCACATCCACCTCATAATTTAATTCTTGATTGTCCCAATAAAATGTTTTATTTCCTGAAAAACTCCAACTTATTACCGGCAAAGCATTTCCAGCAGTAATGGTCTTATTCATCTCACTTTTCTCACCATTTACATCAGTAGTAATTAATTTAACCGGAAATTGTCCTGGCTTTCTAAAGGTATATATTGGATTATTCTCAGTTGAGCCCACGGATTCAGAGTCTCCGAAAAACCATTGGTAGGTTATTTTATCACCATCATAGTCTATAGAACTTGACGCATCAAATTGAATTGTCAAAGGTAATTTTCCATAACCTCTATCAGATTTAAAATTAGCAACTGGCGCTCGATTACCAGAATTATATTTTAAATGAACTAATCTAGAATCTGGATTTTCTGAAAACCAAGCAGTACCATATTCTAACAAATAAATATCTCCTTCCGGACTAAAAAGCATATCTGTCAAATTATTGAATTCAAAACTTGGGAGAAAAGGTTCCATTCGTTCAAAGTCTCCATTGTCAGCCATAGTGACAGCCATAATCCAACCCCGCATCCAATCGTAAATAAATAATTTTCCATTATAGTATTCAGGATATCTCCCTTTGTTTTCAATATAATCTTCTGCATAAAAAACAGGTCCAGCCATAGCATTCCTTCCTCCATCGCCTACTGAGGGAAATTCTTTAGATTCCCCATATGGATACCAAATAAATGCTGGCTGAGCAGCCGGTAATCTATTTACTCCTTTATTATTAGGAGAATTATTAATTGTTGTTTTTAAATCAAATGGTTCTAATGAAATTTTATTCTCAAAGTCATACTTATGATAAACTTGGTTATCCCCAATGAAATATGGCCAACCAAAAAAACCGGCTTCTCGTGCTTGATTCACCTCATCAAATCCCATCGGTCCACGCTTTAAACTATCTTCTCCTGCATCAGGTCCAACATCTCCCCAATACAAAAATCCTGTATGAGAATCGATAGCTATTCGAAATGGATTTCGACAACCCATAACATAAATTTCAGGACGACCTATCGACCCATCTTTTGAAAAAAGATTTCCATTTGGAATCGAATATGTACCATCTGCTTCAGGTTTAATTCTCAAAATTTTCCCACGCAAATCCATGGAGTTTGCTGAAGATTTTTGAGCATCCCATGGGCTTCTATTCTTCCTTTCATCACTAGGACTATACCCATCAGATTCGTGAGGATTGGTATCGTCCCCAGTTGAAATAAATAAATATCCATCAGGTCCAAATTCCAAACTCCCTCCTGAATGACAACATTCATCACGTTGAGTTGCTATTTCCAAAAGTACTTTTTCAGAAGTGGTATCCCATGTCATAAAGTTGTCTTTCAAAGTAAACCTTGAAATATTTTGTTGAATTTTTTCTGGATCAGAATAAAATAAATACACCCAGTTGTTCTCTTTAATATTAGGATCTAGAGCAATACCTAACAATCCATCTTCATGCTTTGTAGTCACATTCAACTTATGAATATTGGAGACTTCACCTTTTACCTGATCATATACCTTTATTTTACCCCCTCGCTCAACAAAAATAACTTTTCCATCTGGCAACAATTCCAATTCCATGGGCTCATTTAGATTATCTAAAAGAACCTCTTTAATAAACCTATTTTCTTCTGGTGCTACATTTGCATTATTATAATTTACTCGTTCACGTCTCTCTGATACATAATCAATTCCACCCCACAAATGTTCTAAAAATGAAACCTCCTCAAAAGTTTCATTTGTATGTCCACGCCCAGTATACCATGAGCGACCACCATCAAACTCGTGACACCATGCAATTGGATGACTTTCTCCATTAGTTCCTCCTTCGTATGAATTTTCATCCAAATTGAGTAATATTTCAACATTGGGATTGATATTTTTAAAGTTGTACCATTCATCTATACAATGCCATTTTTGAGGGAGCCCTTTTGTTGAAATATGTTCCGATTGAACCACTTGAATATCAGCTTCTCTGACATTCGGGTTATTGGGATGGCCATTAAAGTATGCCCCGACAAGTTTACCATACCATTCCCAATTATACTCAGTATCCGTCGCAGCATGTATTCCAACAAATCCACCTCCTGCCTGAATAAATCGATTAAATTCAAGCTGTTGGGCGTCATTCAGTATATCGCCAGTAGTATTTAAAAAAACCACCACATTATATTTTTTCAAATTTTTTTCAGTAAAAATAGATGCATCTTCAGTAGCATCAACAGGAAAACTATATTTATTTCCAAGACCTTTAATAGCCTGAATTCCTGCCTCAATAGATTGGTGTCTAAATTGTTCAGTTTTTGAAAAAACTAGTACTGAAAGAAATTTTTCTTTAACAAAAAAGAAAGAGTAAACACCAAAACCAATTACCAATAAAACAAATATTGAAATTAGAAATTTCTTCATAATTATTGAGGTTTATTTTCTAAGTATATTTCTCGTCGAAATATAAAAAGGAACTTTTTACATAATTGTAACTTATACACTAATATCGAAAAATATTGCATAATTTTATTTATTGAATAGATTATTTATTTTGATAATAAAATAGAATTCAATAAAATCACCAAACAATTATTAAACTATAAAATAAACTCACAATGAAAAAAACGAGGCGAACATTTTTAAAAGATTCTGGGCAAGCTGCTTTAGGTTTTGGATTATTAGGGTTAACATCTTGTGATGTTGATTCTACTAAAAAAGTGAAAAAAGAACCAACTAAAAAGGAAATAAAAGAAATGTTTTTCAAAATATCTCTGGCTCAATGGTCTTTGCATAAGTCACTAGGAAGAAATAAAGATATTCCCGCAACAATGGATAATTTAGACTTTGCGGCCAAGGCTAAAAGTTTTGGAATTGATGGTTTGGAATATGTTAATCAATTTTTTAAAGACAAGGCTACAGATACTGCATACCTTAATGAAATGATTAAAAGAGCCGACGATAATGGTTGCAAAAATTTATTGATCATGATTGATAGTGAGGGCAACCTTGGAGATACTGATGAGAAAAAAAGATTAAAGGCTGTAGAAAATCATTATAAGTGGGTCGATGCTGCAAAACATTTAGGTTGCCACTCAATTAGAGTAAATGCAGCTGGTGAAGGAACTGCAGAAGAGGTTGCCGCAGCTGCTGTTTTAGGGCTTGGAAAACTAGCTGAATATGGAAAATCTGCTGGACTAAATGTAATCGTCGAAAACCATGGAGGATATTCTTCGGATGGTTCTTGGTTATCAGGTGTAATGAAGCAAATTAATATGGAAAATTGTGGAACGCTTCCTGACTTTGGAAACTTTTGCCTTGAGCGAGGGGAAGGTTGGGTATGTAAAAAGGAATATGACCGCTATAAAGGAGTCAAAGAATTAATGCCATTTGCCAAAGCTGTTAGTGCAAAATCAAATGTATTCAATGAAAATGGAGACGAGAGAAATATGGATTATTTACGCATAATGAAAACAGTAAAAGATCATGGTTACACAGGTTATGTTGGAATTGAATATGAAGGAAATGAATTAAGCGAGGACGAAGGAATTATTGCAACAAAAAAGCTCTTAGAAAAAGTGGGCGCGATGTTGTAAAATAAAAATCAAAACCTGCTATCACTAGGAGGCAGGTTTTGATTTCATTTTTGACCGAGAAAACGAGGTTAAGCTCAACAGAAAATATATCGATTCAATTTTTGATTGATTAATTATCAATTGATTAAAAAAGACCACTTCTAATTATTTTAAAAGTGGTCCTTTTCATGAAAAAAATGAGTTAGAATATCAAATCATTTTTTTTTCAAAAAAAAATACTTGAATTACTGAATCACAATTCTCAAAGTTTTATATCCAACCTCATTTTGCAATCTCAAATAATATATTCCTGCAGGCATATTTTTTCCATCCACAATCTGTCGAGTTGTACCAACCGCAACTGATAAAAGTCCCTCTTGAACTGATTGCCCTTGCAAGTTATACATATTCCAATTTAGTTCATCGGCTTCACTACTTTCAATTACCATTTCAAAAATTCCACTATTTGGATTTGGTAAAACAACTAAATCAAAATCAACATTTAAATCAAAAATCGAAGTTAACACCTCAACCGTTTGAGTACTTACACTAGTTCCACATTCGTTGGTAATGGTCAAGGTAACTGTATAAGTACCAATTGAATCATATACATGAATTGGACTTTCATCTATACTCGTCATCCCATCACCAAATTCCCAATTGAAGGAATCACCGCCAGTGGATGTATTAGAAAATGTAGAAGTATTAGCAGATAATAAAAATGTATAATTTGCTTGGGGTAAAGGTTGTACATCAAAAATCAAAGAAGAGGAACTTGATCCAGCAGGATTACTCGTCGTCAAAGAAACTGTTACCATACCTGAAGTATTAAAAACTACTTGCTGATCACCAGCAACAACAGATGTGGAAGGATTAGAATTAATTCCAAAATCCCAATCATAATTCAATAAATCACCTGTTGAATTATCAATCAATGTTACAGTCTCCCCTTCACAAACTGTAGTTGTGTTGGAAGTAAAACTGGCAACAGGAGCAGGTAAGTTTACGTAATTTATATTATCTATATGAAGGTTATTTCCATATCCGCTGATATTGATAAATCTAATCATAACAATATCTCCGATATAAGGCGTCAGGTCGATTAATTCATTTCTCCATTGACTAGCATCGCTAGGTGTAAAGACCCCAGATTGAGCTGGTACTGTAATTAAATCATCACCAAATTCGTCAAAGATAATTTCTGCAAAACTTGTCCCACAATTGTCTGATAATTCTACCCTTAATCCATCCAAAAATTGACTACCACCACTCTGATAATATGTGTAAGCGATATCAAATGAAAAGATAGGGTTAGTAGCAGAAGTCAAATCAACAGGTATAGTAAATAACTGATCCTCAAGTGGAGTGTTTGCTGCGGCTTGATAGGAATAATTATTAACACGCGCAGCTTTTCCAATTGTTCCATCAGCTTGAGTAACTGTTACTTCCTCCCAACCTTCATCATTATCATCGTTAATTAAAGTCCACTGGGCTGGAGGAAAAATTCCACTTTCAAAAGTTTCAATAATATCTAATTGTGCAGCTGATTGTTGCAATAAATTTAAATCAAAATTGATAGAACTAGTATCATTTGGCAAATAATTATCTCCCGTTGTAGAGACCCAAGAAGTTAAATTATAATTTCCACTAACTACTATTTCAAGTTCTTGGGCAAAAGTATATTCCATACTTTCACCAGCGGCCAAGGTTCCTAAAACTGTTTCTAAAACTGGTGCCTGGCCATCTACTTGAAAGGCTGCTTCAAAATCCGTAGCATCTGTCAACCCATTATTCATAATAGAAATTGTCAAGGGAGCAATAAACGAGGGATTACAAGAGAAAACATTTCCAGATCCTAAATTTGTAATCGAAGCTAAATTAATATCATTATCCAATTGACAATTAAAGAAACCTCCTGGGTAATAAACAGCAATCGTTCTGCGAGATTTCAAATCGTTTGGTCCAAGTGCCGAAATTGCAAAATACCATTCATTCTCAAGATCAGCTGGATTATTAATTGGTATTTGAATAGTCAAATCACTTGTCACTCCAACAGAATCCATGTATTTTTCTCCTAAAGCATAAATTTGATATTGAGTTGCATTAGTCATTTCATTCCAACCCAACTCAATATAGTCAGGACAAACAGTTAAAACTTCTAAACCCGTTGGAACAGTAGAAATAGAAAAATTCGCTTCACTAATACTCTCAAAAGCACCTCTAATAATTCTCACTTTTGCCTCTCCGGTAAAATCGTTTGGCACTATCCAATCATACAAGCGAGAATTAGCACTTGAAGTTCCAATTGTTGTCCATATTGCTCCACCATCTATAGAGTATTGCAAATCAAATACCCCTGAATCACCATAAGCGTCCCAATGTATTCTCTCTGTTTCACCTGGCACAAATCCTTCTCCCCCAATAGGATAAGTCAATTTAATATCATTAGTTAAAAATTCATACACAACATAGTATTCATGAGTACCAAAAGGTAATTCAGTTCCTGTCACTTCAATTGTATAAGTTCCGGCAACGGGATTATCCAAAGCAATTTGTTCAACATTATTTAAAGTATCGATCCCAGTAATAGCAGGTAAATCTAAAGTTAATGGGTTAGGACTTGAGTCCAGGATCCATGGTTCATTTATATTACCTAAAGGATCTAAAACTCTAGCATCTAAGTTGTTAACCAATGCAATAGATGCTGAAGTTGAACCCTCTTGATCTTTCCAATATACCATTACTTTAGCCTGTAATACGCCAGCTGGAATCACTAAACTATGAGTATTTGTATTCCCAGGATCTACAGGTGCTGAAAAATATCGACCTTCTTCTAAAGTTTCAACTGCTCGAAGGGCATTCACATGCCCCCACCCATACTTAAAATCAGGGCCAATATTTCCAAGGTCGTTAGCCGAATTCAAAAGGATAGCTTTTAACAATGCGGACTCAGCAGTTACTCCTCCATTCAGTTGTCGATATGCATCATGCAACTGAGCAGTTATTCCAGCAATACCAGGTGCAGCTCCTGAAGTTCCACCAAAAGGACTGTACTCATTATTCGGATCCGTTGAAACTTGATTTTGACCATTTGCAGAGATATCTGGTTTAATTCGTCCATCACTTGCGGGGCCTCGACTACTTGATCCAACCAATGTTCCATTAGCATTTAAGTTAGCTGTGGCAATTACATTTTTTCCGATCTTATGACCTCCTGTAATATTTCCCCATTGATTACCAGCTCCATACCCACATTCACTATTGTTAGAATTTCCAGCAGAAAAAACATGAATCAAAGTTGGATTATTAAAAATTTGTTGATCGACTGTTTCTGTAATAGTTGTATATCCGCCATTACATCCATTAGAATAAGAGGAGTTGGTTACGAGTACTCCCTCATTAAAAAATAAATGCATAGTAGAATCCAAATGATCTGCTGCATAATTCAAAGCATGGATATCAGCACCAGCAGCCATTCCTCGATTCATTGGGTTAAAATTTCCAGCACCTGCTAAAATTCCAGCAACACCGTCACCATGAGTTCCACCGCCACCGCCATCAATAAATTCTTGAGTCAACCGACCATGGTAATCAATATGTGGACCAAGCCCCCCATCATCACGCACCAAGACGCCAAGACCTGCTCCCGTGTAAGATCGACCTCCTATATATTTTGCATCAATCATATTAGATCGATGTAACGATCGTCCCAAATCATCATCTGCTACTGCTGGTTCAGCTCCTAATTCCAAATAGGAAACATACGGAAGTGATGCAATTTCAACTACCTTATCTTTCTTGATTGTCGCTTTGAAAAAGTTATTATATCCATTAAATTTTTCCACCATAATACCATCCTCTTCCAAATGAGGCAATAAATCACTTTGTTTTATGTTTTTATAATACTTTATCATAACCTCTACCCTATCTTTTTGGATTGCCCAATTTGGGAAAGAAGCCTGTTTTAAATTATTCGCAACTTTGAAGTTTAAGGAAATATCTAAAACCGATCGTACATTTAAGGCAACCAATCTCTCAGGATTCATCGTTACAGGAATCGCAGCGAGATAAGCTCGACGTGGCAGATACTCTAAAAGTTGAATTCCACTTTGAATAATTTGTTGATGTTGTTCATTTGTTGGAATTTCAAAAAATTGAATAATTTGATAATAGTATCCACCGTAATTTTCCTGAGCTGCAATAGTTGATTCTCGAACAAAATCTTGAACGTTTTCTGCTGGAGTAATCTCACCTGAAGAAAGTAAAATTTTATATTCTACTTGAGCGGATATATCAGAAGATTGTAATAAAAATAACAGAAAAAATAATGTGAAAGTCTTTTTCATATTGAACTATTTTGTTTTTTGTATTGCAAATGAATGGATATCGTTGAGTTTTTTAATTATATTTTTTAAAAATAGATTTTAGAGAAAAAATAAGTTTTGAGATAAGTAATTTTGTTTTGAGTAAAAGTAGTAAACTAATTAATTATAAAAAATAATAATAGGGTAAGTGTATTAGAATAGATAAAAAATAAACCTTTAACAGGAAAAGGTATTTTCAAATATACCTTAATAGCATTCAAATCTATGGGCGTTTTATACTTTAGATTCTTGGTCTTTTATCAATATCAAAGACGACTCTATAGATGGATTTTTTCAATCCTATTTATAGTTAGGGACGCTATTACTATATTGTATTACCAGATATTAAAATTAAGAAAGTTTATTAAACTGTTAGTGATTTTCCCAGTCACACCTGCAATTTTAAATTTTACGTAGCATTCTTATACTCTTTTTTATTTCTTATAATTCAAAATAAGTCTAAAAAAAATAAGTCTAAATATTATTTAAGTATTTATACTCAGGATGCCCAATTTAATGCAATTTTAATAATTACATTTTCTTATAACAGCCTCATTTTCGTTGGGAGTTTAATTTTTAATAATAAAGAGTAAAGAGAAACCTATAACAATTCAAGTATTCAAAAAGTAAGTTCAAAATATAAGTTTCACATATCACTTCTTATCTTGCACCCCTAAAAGAAAAATTAATATGAATTTAGAAAGAGATATAAAAAAAAGAAGTGATTCCAAATGTGAACTATGTGGATCTGTGGATGATTTAACAGTTTATCTAGTTCCACCAACCAAAGAAGAAATTGATTATGCAGCAATGATTTGTAATATATGTTTAATACAAATCGAAGATATCAACAAAATTGAGATTAACCATTGGAGATGTCTTAATGATAGCATGTGGAGTGAAGTTCCCGCGGTACAGGCCCTAGCTTGGCGGATGTTAAATCAATTAAAAGATGAGGGTTGGCCCCAAGATATGTTGGATATGATGTATATGAATGAGGAAACATCAGAATGGGCAAAATCTTTAGAACCTGATGAAGATGCCGTTGTTCATTTAGATAGTAATGGTGTAAAATTGGAGGCTGGTGATACCGTTATTTTAATTAAAGACCTTGCTGTAAAAGGAACAAGTATGGTTGCCAAACGAGGTATTGCTGTCCGACGAATATCACTTGATCAAAATAATCCCAATCATATCGAGGGAAAAGTTGACGGACAACATATTGTTATTTTAACACAATATGTGAAGAAGTCGAAATAGGGAATTTCTAAATTAAGAACAAGTATTTAAGAAATGTTTTCCTAAATGCTTATTCTTAACCTATATTTTTATTCTACAATCAATTTCTTGGAAAACTCATTCCCACTAACTATCCCTTTAATAATATAAACACCTCTCGTCCATTTTCGAACATCAATTATTATTTGTTGATTCAACTCTCCAGAAGTAATATTTTTTACAAAAACCTCCTTTCCTATAACATTAAATACACGAATTTCTAAATCTGCATATCTTGAATTGTTATAGTTTAAATATACGGTTGAATTTGCTGGATTGGGATTTACTTCAAATACAGTTTTTTCATTTAGATCAGTATTGCCAACAGTTCCATTTTCTAAAAATATAGGAGTCAAAACTACATCTGTTGATGATGAAAAATTAATAACTGAATTAGTATCGAGAGTTTCTTGCCAATGCAAAAAATAATATCCATCCTTTGGAATTGCTTTGATTCTAATGGGCACCTCATCAAAATATTTTCCATTATATTGAAATGGAATTTTCATTTCATTCGTATGAAGAACAACTGTTCCATTTGTCATTTCATCATAGTTTATATTCAAATTAAAATGTCCACTATAATCAAAATAATCTTCATAATTTGATAGAACATTATCCAATCGATCATCCCAAAAATTTTTAAAATTATTTAAGTTATTATTCCAAGTAGTAGTGTTTCCTCCGACTGCATTAGAATTCCACATGTACCAATCAGCAGGTACATTATCAAATTTATTAATTAAACTTGGAATTTCAGACGCAACTCTTGCGGTCAAACTATCTATAAAATACTCCGTTCTTTCAGGAGCAAAAATAGTTTGTCCAAAGGTGCAAGTTCTTTGCGCAAATTCATTTTGGAAGAATTCGTTTTGAATTATTTTTCTCAAAAAAAGTGTACTCTGAGGGTTGTTTGGCCATGGATCTCCATTAATTGTAGTAGCATGATTAATTGCATTGAATTGAGCATTGGAAGGTGTCCATTCCCCAAAACCAGAACTAATATCTAAATCATAGAGCATCCATCGAAATTTCCCATTATTGCGATCGCGCCAAACCGTCACATTATTAGCTGGCCAATCATAATTAGCTGCATACATTTGCCCGATATTATAATTCATGAACTCATTGATGTCTATTCTCGAATTGACAAAATCATAATTAATCAAATTTTGCATAGAGTTATCTTCTATAAAACTAGTCAACTCATCCCAAGCAATAGCGTCACCCTCTTTTATTTCAATCGCAGAATATGGATTTTTAAGTAAATCAATACTATCTTTATCAACACCATGATGGGATTCTACATAGTGTTTACTATATTTTTCTCGTAATCCATAAAAACCCCAATATTCACCATTTAGATAAACTACAACGGGTTCGTAAGCCATCATATCGATATCAACTTGACCATAAAGTAATGCTTGGATCGAAGCATCACGAACCATCGTCAATGGATGATCATTGCCACTCATTCGCAGTTTCAATCGCTTAAATTCTTGAATGATCAATTGATCGAAAAGCGGGTATTCAATTTTACTCTCTCTAAAAAAAATACTAAACGGTTTCATTGCAAATCCCCTTGAACAACCTCCCGCTATTTTTATTCCTGCATCAAACCGAAAAGCTTCACTCCCTCCAGGTTCAAAATATCGAATTGTAATTGGTCTTTCCCAATCTTGGTTCCAATTTCGCGGCACAAAATCTGAACAGTTTCCAGTAATTCCATTTTCACCTGAAATATAGATTCCTTCTTGTTCATCCCATAGAAATTTTGGATCAATTGTAATTTGAACAACTGGCAACTCATGGGTATTATTTATCAAGTAAAATTCTTCATTTTGCACATTTGAAATGTATCCCGGTTTGAAGGCTTGCGCTCGAACTAGAGTAGTTGAATTCAATGTAATAGCATTGTTATATATTAGTGAGTTTTGACCTGGAATACTTCCATCAATTGTATATCTAATTTCAGTTGTTGGGTCACTAGAACTCAACGCCAATAATGTTCCACTCGAATAATATCCTCCTTCGATTGAAAAATCAACCGTAGCATCTAAAAATAATTCACTCCCATTATTTGATTCATTGGGGGTGTAATTTCCAAAAAGCACCCAGTTATCCTCACCATCAGATGCTCGTCCAAAACTTATATTTTCAGAAAGTGCCCCAAAAGTAATTTTATCTAATACAACCAATTCATCTCCCTGCTTTTGAGAAATAAAAACTGTTTCTCCTCCACTATTTAATTTAAATGGAACATGATTAGAGCCTTGTTCTGGTTCATCATCCAACCAAATCATCGCAAACTTTTTTGGTAATATAAAAATAGGATCTGGAAATTGCCATTTAGTAGAATCAGTCAAATCATCGGAAATAAAAATTTCTTCAAGCATTACTCCTGTATCACTATCATTATAAATCTCTAGCCAATCATCCATTTCTCCAAACTCATCGGTAACTACATTATTTAGTGCCATCAATTCATTGATATAAATATTTTCTATATTGTCAGTTGAAAAAGTAAGGCTCGTTTCAATAATTAACTTTGCTGCTAGATCTTGATCACCTTCATAAGCCTCAGCAACTCGTTTACCAACTCCGGAAATAAAAATATTGATGGCATTTCCAATTTGCCAATCTGGTTGATTAATAATTTCTTGAATAATGGTATCTATATTTGGAGTTCGTTGCTTTATACCATTTTCACCAATCAATGACCAATTATCTGGAGACCAATCAACGGTTTCAACGGTCGAAAATCGATTAGTAATATCAAAAGGAGTAGTAGTAAAACTCGTAGCATTAGCAGTAGCCTCAGCATTAATTTCAAGATTACAAATTCCATTAGAAATTTCATCTGTACCAAACTGAATATATGCTTGATTAATTATCCCACCTTGAGGAATTTGAATGTTTTCAAAATGTAATCCTACAGTCTGTATACCTCCATCATCAATTAATTCAAGATCGGAAGAGTTAGTGTAAATTGTTCCATCTTCCTCTTCTTCCACATCATGAATTCCTGTCGATATGGGTATGACAATTTGAAAATTAATTGTTGTGTCTTGAGCTTGTATCTCTGATAGTAATCCAAAAAAAATAAACCAACTGCAAATAATAGAATAGAATGATTTCATAACAAAGTTTGATCAAAAAAATTGAAAACGTTTTAGAGTTACAAATATAATAGCTTTTTGGTGGGTTATTTAAAATAATTTAATTACCAATTACCAAAATTAAGACGTGTGCTTGTTGCTTAAATCGAAGACAATATTCAAAATGACCCAAATCAACCTACCAAAAAGAAGATATTCTATTACTAGATATGATAATAATAAAACTGAACTAGTCATTGAAAAGAAAGTAGATGAGGAACAAGAAAATATGGCCTAAGAGGTTATTTAGGAGATATTAATGGATTTTTTATTTGCACTCCTAATAGAAAAATTGCGCTTACCAATAGATTAAATTTATAAAAGACGCTTACCATGATGAAAGGTAACATTTTTTATATTTAAGGCATTTTACATTATTAAATATTTAATAATGAGAAAATATTAAATGAGGAAAATTGGGTTCATTGCAAAAAACCTATCAGAAAAATACACTTACTTCCAGTATCAGATTAGAGGACATATTACAAATCAATTAGTTCGACGATCCTATAAATTATAAAGATCATAGATGTGCTTTTGTAAGAATGTTAACAATTATGTTGTTGTAAATCATCCTAGCGTTGTTTACTTTTTTTTAAAAAATCAAAAATTTAACTTAATAAGAAATATCAAAAAAAGCTGCTATCTCGTTAGAGTTAGCAGCTTTGTAATAATATTAATTTAAAAAAGAATTTCCTTATTTAATTACCACTGTGCTTAAAGCGTAATTATTTTCTGTTTTTAACAACATAAAATAAGTGCCTGATGGATATTTTGCTACATCAAAAGATGCATTCACATCATTGATTTTCCAAGTTTGTAAGATGTTCCCTTGTGTACCAATTAATTGAGCTTCCACATTTTCATCTATCATTTCTGATGGTAAACTAATCGTAATAAAATCAGTTGTTGGGTTTGGGTATACCTTAATATTTACTCGGTTCAAGTCTTTAACACTTGTCAAGTCTGGTAAAAGTACATTATTAAGTACATGTACAACTCCATTTAATGTTGTAATATCTGCTGCGATCACTAAAGCATTTCCATTAATGGTTACTGCTCCATTTGCATCGATTCCTACCGTAATATCTTGTCCAAGTAATGTTGTCGCAACTTGACCATCTGTCAAATCGGTAGAGAAAACCTCTGAAGCCAAAACATGATATTGAAGAATTTTCTGCAAATCACCTGTTGGATCTATTAACAAGGTTGCTACATCAACTGGGGCAAACGCATCATCATTTGGGGCAAAAACAGTATAGTTTGCAGACAAATCGCTCAATGCCCCATCTAATTGTGCTGCCACAACTGCCGCCTCTAAAGTTGTATGATCAGGACTATTGACTACTACATCCGCTACTGTCGCATTTGGTGGTAATATTACTGCATCTAGCACATGCACTACACCATTCAACGTTTGAATATCTGCAAT
>UPTG01000031.1_pt1 | contig 146589 bp, 114 predicted proteins | sample 2160121 | NCBI WGS metagenome assembly UPTG01 (sample SAMN06266255, study PRJEB28933) | marine metagenome | isolation source: Columbia River Estuary | place: USA:Columbia River Estuary, USA | collected 2014-07-27 | reverse complement strand
CAGACTTGTGCTTGTTTGGTTGTAATTGGACTTCACCTCTCTGTTTCTTGCAATATTTAGCCAATTGGTCGATATTTGCATTAATTTACTGTAGGTCCTCCTAATCATTAAATAGTTAATTCTGAAACTAAAGTATTTGGATTGGTATAGACATCAATTGTAGCACCAGTCGTTGATGTCCAATGACCAGTTCCAACTGAAGGCATCACTCCTAATAAATTCGCGCTCCCTAAACCGCAAACGTCCATATCATTTCCAGCATTTGGAATATCCGTATCTGTAACCTCCACCATTACCATAGCAGAAGCATCCGCAATACAATTACCAACTGTCATCACTACATAATACTCGCCAGTAGAGGCTGAATTAATATTAGAAACTGTAAAATCTAAATCAGTTGTTGTACCAATTGAAGTCCCTGTTTGATAAAACCATTCAAAACTTAAATTAGCATTTGGTGGAATACCTAAAGGGTTAGCTGTCAAAACTAAATCACTTCCTTCACAAACTGCTACCATACTTTCTACTGAAGCAGGTGGTGGTGTTGCTTGAACAAACAAAGTTGAATTAGTTGAAATTACAGAAGCACATCCATCACTCATTTGAACAACGGCATAATAGCTACCTGCGTTATCTGTGGTTAAATTTGTAATTATAGGGTCATATTGTGTAGATGTAAACGCATTGGGTCCATGCCATTCATAAGTTGCATCCACCATATAAGGTACTTCAAGCTGGATACTTTCGCCTTCACAAGCCGGCATTGATTGAGAAGTTCCATTTATTGCAATTGGTGCAGAAGTAGAATATACCGTAACATTCTCTGCATTTGAAATTTGAGAAATACAACTTCCTGACCTTACCTGTACTGAATAAGTTCCTGTGTGTGTAGGGTTTGTAAAATTGATAAAGTAATTTGGTGAAGTTGTCAGACCTAAAGAATAACTGGTATTATTATCTGTAAATGTCCATTCATATGCTATATTTATTCCAACTACAGGATCTGTCGAAAGTGCAATTATTTCGCCTTCGCAAATAACGTTATCCGAAGCAGTTACCACCGGAATTTCAAATGTTGGACATCCTGAATTAAATTGCTGATAATCATAAGTTCCATTGGTATCTGAATCTAAGCAAGGAATTCCAGTTGGACATTCTTCATTATCAGTCAACCCATCACCATCACTATCTAATTCATCCACATCAAAATTTCCATCAGTATCAGAATCAATACAATCATTCTGGTCAGGACATTCATAATAATCTGCAATACCATCATTATCTCGATCCCAATCTCGATAATCAGGAATAAAATCAAGATCTAAATCCTTAGGATAAAATATAATATTCAAAAGAACTCCATTTTCATCTTCTATAGGCAATCCATCTTCATCTACCTTTAGGTTTCCTGATCCCGGTCTTCCATCCCAATCATTGTCAATCTGTTCAGATTCGATCACATCTAGTATTCCATCATCATCAGAATCCAAATCAACATGATCTGGAGTATTATTATTATTTGTATTTAGTAGGATATATGTAATTGTGGCAGTTATTAAATTTGGATCAGATGAAATATTATTAAATAATCCATTCGCTCCAAAATCAAGAGTACCCCCATCGATCCTAGCATCCAAGTTTACATCTAATTGACCATGACCCGCTTCCACCATATCTGGAATTCCATCATTATCAGAATCTAAATCAAGGTGATTCGCAACTCCATCGCCATCATTATCAAAGATCGCTTCTACCCCATCACAAATTCCATTCAAATTTGAATCTGTACATGGATTATTTACCGCAATATCATCTGCATCCAAATAATTAGCTACCAAATCTCCATCCTCATCTGCACTTGGGTCAACTCCATTTGGAAAACAAGCAAAACCAACTGTTGGATGACAAAACTCTCTTGAATCAGGAATCCCATCATTATCATCATCTAAATCTATATCATCATCTATACCATCATTATCGCTATCTACAATTACTGGTTTAGCACAATCTGCAACCACATTTACAATCACTTTTCCAGATGTATTCTCAGCTATTTCTTGATAAGTCCAATAGTCTAACATATTATTATTCCCAAAATTAGAAGAATAGGTATGAGGTATTGTAGTTGACGAAACAGAAGGTGCAGCACCGCCACTTGTTGTTCCACCAACTGCTGAATGGTCATAAAAAAAATCATTAGCGGGAGCATTTTGACCATTCAAACGTGTGAAAGAAATACCACCAATATTATTTTTAACATCTTGCATCATTACATGCATCTCACCTAACCGCATATCTAATAGATAATTGATTTCAATTCCAATTGCCAAATTCATCAAAGATCCACTACCATCTAATCCGTCCCAAGTAATTTCATTTGTCCCAACTTCAGCTACTTGATAAATAATTCTATCCTCCGCATCCAGAAAATCTCCGTCATCATTTAAGTCTAAAGATAATTTTGCGACACCTGAGATATTTGAACTGTAAGAAAAGATTCCACCGACACCAGTTTGTATATTATTCCCAAAACAAGTTGAATTACCCATATTATCAAGTCCTATAAAATCGAATCCTTGAATAACCAAAGGACCAGAACTAACCACATTATTCAACCAGGTTGTATAAGTTGAATTTGTATAAACATTTGTAGTCATCCCCTCTGAAGGCATGGTTGGATCAGGAGAATTGAAAAATATTTTATAAGTAATCAATGAACCAAAATCATTACTTTGTGGATCATAAATAAAATAACCACCACTATTCCAAGAAGATGGATCATTTGAAACTGTATAATCTGAAGTTGATTTTGACGCATAGATTGGCTGTCCTGTGTGATCAACGATTCCGTTAGAATTTGCCGAAAAATCAAACCTATCAGTGTCAATTCCGTCAAAATCAATTTGATAATGAATTCCTTCTTTTGACATCATATAAAAAGTAGGAGAAGTAGAATTTAAATTTCCAGTTATAATTGATTTATACTGATTTGAAAAAACTCGTCCACTCAGCAGCATTCCTCCATGATTTGATGCAGCTCCAGATGATACCGTAGCATCCCAAGCTACTATCGCCCATTCATCAGGTTGGTTAGTTGCTCGATCCCAGCTTTCATTATTTTCCAAATTAGTGAATGAATAGGCTGAAGTAATTGGCAGTATAGAGGGGAAAGCTAAAACAACAGTCCAGATTCCTTCCTCACCAGGCATTACTTTTTGAGAAATTGGTTCATATCCACTTCCATTAATTGTTCCTCCTCCAGTAGGGCCATTTAATTCTTCAACGTCGTTATTAATTATTCCTAACCCAGTACTAACTCCCATATTTTGATAAGTTCCAGCAAGTATTCCATCAGGTTTATAAATCATCAAAAAGCCACCATTTACTCCAATGTGGCTAGACCCTAAATTAATATATTCCCCTTCTTGGGCATATACTTTAATTTGTTGTTGCTCATTTGCCCAATAAAAAAGTCGTTTTCCAGAATCACCTCTAAAGTCGACTGAACCTTCAGCCTGTAAAAAAATTGGCAAAAATAAAAGTGTGAGTAATACTAATATTCCTTTTTGCAAATTCTTTGAAAATAGTTTTCCTTGAGCTACAAAAGTTTGTGGGGGCAAGAATTTATTCATAATTCTAATTTTTTTGTTAAAACTTATCAATAGTTACTTTTTAAAATTTGTTGTATATATTAATATTAGACAGTTCCTTACACCTTTCATCCGTGTTGAAAATATTGGAAAATATAAATTCTGCCTGAGTAAATTATTTGTAAAATGTAGCGTTCTGGTAAATTGAAAATTGGTAAGATTGTAGCATGATAAAGGCAAAATCTAGCCTATTATCTTTTTTATGTATTTTCAAAATGCCATATTTGACATTTTGATTTTTACTATACAGTTCAGTATTTAACAATAAATATCATACCAAAAGTAGTTGCGATTCCATCTATCTTAATTTTTCAAAAAAAAACCCAATAAGAGTGCTACACCTTATTGAGTTTTTTTGTGAGAAACTAAAAAGCAAAAGTTAGATCGTATCAATGGAAGTAGTTAATTTAACCATCTTAGTTATTCTAATAATTCCATTATTTTTTAAAATAAATGAAAAAAGAAGAGAGTAATTAAACGGTCACAATTGCAAATAGACAAGAAAGAAAAATCTTTTAATTTTTTGAAGTAAATTTCTTTAAGTGAATTATGCAAAGAAGATTACCTCTTAATCCCATTTTGGAAAAATAATCTAATCACTGTAAAAAATTACGCCCGAATAGCACTTACCGGATCCATTCTCGCTGCTAAAAATGCAGGTATTACTCCTGCTAAAATTCCAATGATTATCGAAACTGTAATTCCAAATATTGCATTATCCGTAGATAAATACATTTTAAAAGCAACATCTGGAATCATTGAAAATAAATTTAATGCACCAATAACCATCAATAATCCAACTGCTCCTCCAATCAAGCAAAGAATAATTGCTTCTATTAGAAATTCTAAAAGGATGACATATTTTTTCGCACCAAGTGCTTTTTTAATTCCAATAATATTTGTTCGTTCTTTAACCGAAACAAACATAATATTCGCCACACTAAACATCCCAACAAATAAAGCAAAGCCTCCTATTATTCCTCCTACCAAATACATAATTCCAAAAAAACCATCCAATAGACTGCTCAACATTGTCAATTTATTCAAAGCAAAATTACTCTCTTCCTTCGGTTTCAATCTTCGGCTTGATCGCAACAATCCAGTAATCTCATCCTCCAAATCATCTAAATTAACTCCTTCTTTTGCTTTAACAGCTAAATTCGTATTCCCATTATTTCTATCCACTTTAGCAAACTTCCTTGCCAAATTATATGAAATTAAAACAACCTCATCCAATTGTATTACTTGCAATAAATCCTCTCCCCCCTTTTCAATCACTCCAATAACTTCCAATTTAATTCCATTAATCGAAATCTTTTTTCCAATAGGTTCTAGACTCCCAAAAAGCTCATTTGCAACTGTATTTCCAAGAACAACTTTATTTGCACCAGTTGAATATTCAGATGGTGTATAATATCTCCCTTTCTCCATCACCACGTTATACATTTGTGCAAAATCATAAGTCCCACCCGACACAAATGCACCCGATACACTATTGGATCGATACTTGGCAGTTCGGCTACCAATGTTGGCAGTGTAGCAAACTAAGTCAACGCTTTTTGCCTTTTCCTTAATTAATTCAAATTCTTTAAAATTTGGATTAGGTCGCCGGAAGTATTTCCACCAACTCGAGCCTGGATCTTCATCCCAAGGTTGCTTATCTACATAAATTACATCATCTCCTAATTTATCAAAACTACTACGCACATTGCTTTCCAAAGAATCCACCGCAGACAAAACAATGATTATACAAAATATCCCAATTGTAATTCCAAGCAAAGAAAGAAAACTTCTCAACTTGCTTCCAGACAATTGTTGAAATGCTTGAATGATACTTTCCTTGATAATTTTTATTATTGTGATCATTGTTTGAAAATTATATTTATTTGACTGTTCAAATCTAGTAATTCCATTTTATTGCTTAAAAAAGATTCGATGAACCTTAATTTTTCAAGGTTAAATAACTTCTTTTGGTTAACAAAATCTAGACACTCAACTCTTGAATAGCTAACCACGCCATTAATCCAGTACTTAATTTTAAGCAATCCTCATCCACATCAAATGTATTTGTGTGAACAGGACTAGTAATTCCTTTTTTAATATTACCCGTCCCGAGCCGGTAAAAACAAGCTGGCATTTTTTGAGAGTAGTATGAAAAATCTTCTGCTGTCATTCTAATTGGAAGATTCACAACATTCTCAACACCTAAATACGCTTCAGAAAATTTACGTGCCCGTGTGGTCAAAACCTCATCATTTATCAAATATGGGTATCCAACTGTTATATTTAATTTAGCAGTTCCGCCCATCGCTTTGGCCATGTTTTTGACCATTTTCTTCATTAAATTATGTGCTTCCATTCGCCATTTTTCATCCATAGTTCTGAATGTTCCCATAAGTTTTACTTCACTAGGAATGATGTTAGTTGCACCACCTGAAGAATTTATTTTCCCAAAAGTCAGAACAGAGGGAACTGTAGGATTTCCATTTCTACTCACAATTTGCTGTAATGCTACAATCAAATGAGAAGTAATCAAAATCGGATCAATACAATCATGCGGTAACGCTCCATGTCCTCCCTTGCCATTCACGGTTAAATATAATTCATCTGCTGATGCCATGTACATCCCCGCTCGCATTCCAATTTTCCCTACCTCTAAAGATGGGTGAACATGTTGTCCAAAAATACTCGCTGGCTTAGGTTTCTCCAATACACCTTCTGCAATCATTATGCTTGCACCACCTGGCAGCTTCTCTTCGGCAGGTTGGAAAATTAATTTTATCGTTCCATCAAATTGATCTCGTACTCCATTTAAAATTCGAGCAGTTCCAAGCAAAGAAGAACTATGCACATCATGTCCACAGGCATGCATGACACCTTCATTTTTTGATTTGTAAGAAACTTTGTTGGCTTCTATGATTGGCAATGCATCAATGTCTGCTCTGAGGGCAACCACTTTTCTCCGACCTTTGGCTTTTCCTTTTATTCCTCTGATGTGAGCGACAACACCATTTTTTGCCATTCCATGTTCATTAGGAATTCCCATCTCTTTAAGCTGTTCAGAAATGAATTTACCAGTTTCCACTTCTTGATAACTGAGTTCTGGATTTTGATGAATATGCCGACGAAGGGCTATGGTGTCTTTGTGGAATTTTTCGGAAAGGGATTTTACTTTATTTTTTAACATATTATTTTTCTTGTAAAAAGAAGAAAGGATGAATTAAATTTCATCGGAGATAAACACTAGTTTTCACAGATCTTAGTAAATAAGATTAATCATAATCTATATTTACTGGTAGTAAAAAAATCAGGCGACTTTCTTTTTCCGATACCTCCCAATCAACCATAAAAAAAACGAACCAATCAAAAGAAAAATCCCCGTTGTCCCCCACATCACTTTCGTAGCGTTAGAATACATCAAAATAGGACTCCAGCTCGCCGCTTTAATTTGTCGCACTTCACCTTCTTTATAAAATTCAGGAAAATCAGGAAATCCATTTCCATTCACATCTGGAAAACTTTTAGACAATTCAAACAATGAACTCCACTCTTTCACTTCTTGAATTCCAGATTCTGTTTTCGAAAAGTCTAACAATGCATCATTGATATCTTCGATCGGTGTTCCATCAATATTTTTTGGAACCACACTCAAAATTCCCTTACTAATTTCACCTATCAAATTAATAGACTCATAAATATATGAGTTAGCTCCGATAGCAACTAACCCATCATCAGATGAAATATCCAGTACAGTATAACCATCTTTTTCATTTCCTATTTCGACTTCATAAACTTGATCCAAAGGCATTCGATTTGGATTATATTTAAACCGTATCCCAGAGAAAAATGCAAAATGACTGTTCCCTTTAATCGAAGGTGCGATGAGTAAAATTTCCAAAACACTTTTCAACTCTGCTGGTGTAATAAATCCTTTCGCCAACGGATAACCTGGATCTTCATCCAATACTCCTCTGCCCAAAGGCATGATTCTATAAAGGTCAGAAACTTGTTGCATACCTTTTTCCCCAGCCAAAAGATTGTCCCGAATCAAACCTGCTGTAGTAAAACCGACAACTGGAATTTCAGGATTTTCCGAAAATTTTTCTACTCCAAATCTAACTGCATCCGCAGCAAATGCGCCGAGATTACTTTCCACTAGTTGCCCGCTTGAAATGGTCAAATCAAATTCTGTCTCAGCTAAAACATCGGCAAAACTTACCTCATACTTTTCTAAAACTTTGTCATCTATCGTCATTTGAAAACTATCGACCATAGAATTAATGTCTGCCTCTGTTGCAAACGAATCATCAACCTTTACTAATTGATAATCAGACATTTGAATTCTGCCATCCTGATACTGCATTTCCAAAACGCCCACGTATTCACCTTCCGAACCAGCTTGAACTACGGGCGTTCCATTTACTATAATTGGCTCTAGAAGCGGCGTATGAGAGTGTCCACTTATCACTACATCTATCTCCGGAACTGCTCTTGCTAAATCCACATCTTCTCCTCCCCAAGATCCATCTTTCAGTTGCCAAATACCTGAGTGAGTCATGCATATAATCACATCCACGTTCTCCTCATTTTTCAAAAATGCAGTCATTTTTTTTGCTGATTCAATTGGGTCATCAAAAGTCATTGGTTTGGAATAGGGTGCAACACTTGCTGCCTCTTTTCCTAACAAACCAAACATTCCAATTCGAATACCATTTTTCTCTTTAATAAAATGAGGGAGAATTTTTCCTTTTTTGAAGAGTGCTTCAAGTCGATCATCTCCTTTTTCCTCTATACTAAAATTCCCATTGGATAAAACTAATTGGGGAATATCTCCATACTTCATCGCTGACTCAATAATATCCGCTAAGCCATCACAATGAAAATCAAATTCATGATTTCCAATTACCGCTGCATCATAACCAATGGCTTGCATCAATCGCAATTCCGCTCCTTCGAAAGTACTAATGGTTTGAAACAAAGTTCCCATCATCCAATCACCTCCATCTAAGACTAAAGTTCGTTCAGGTGCTTTTGCTCGCTGATTTCGAATTACATTAGCAACTCTAGCGATACCTCCGACGGTTTTGTCATCATTAGTTGTGAGAGGTGTAAAATCTGAATTTGGGGCAAAACCTAAAAGTCGAGATTGCAAATCATTGGTATGAATGATAGTTAATCTTTTCCCCTGAGTCTGAGAAAAAAGGGAAGAGAAAGAAAAAATAGAAAGGCAAAAAGTTAAATAGATCATCTTTTTGCAAAGATGGAATTGATTAAGGTTTCGAATTTTCATGCTGTAAATTTAAAAATAAAATTTGGTGAGAATTCCGAAACACCGTTATTTTTAAAAAAGTTAAATTTATTTTCAAGAAGACACTTAACTAAAAAAACCTTTCGATAAAATTGGTCAATCTTAATCTTCGATTACCTTTGCATTTTTTTAACCAAAAAACAATTTTATGAGAAAGAAAATGCTACCAATTATAATGATGTTGTTGACAATTTCAACGACAGCTCAAATAAATGGAGATTCCTCTTCAATTAAAATAGATGAGGTCATCATTCAAGCCAATCGGCTTCAATTACCCGTTTCTGAAAATTCCAATACCGTCAACATTATTACTCGCCAACAATTGGAAAACAATCCAGTTCACAGCGTGGCAGAAGCTCTTCAAAATGTGGCTGGACTTGACATTCGTCAACGAGGTGTTCATGGAATTCAGGCAGATGTGAGTTTGCGAGGTGGAACTTTTGACCAAGTTTTAATTTTGATCAATGGTGTAAAAATGGCTGATCCACAAACCGGTCACCATGCGTTAAACATTCCACTCAATATGGATAATATCGAACGTATCGAAATTTTAAAAGGACCTGCTGCTCGAATTTATGGTGCCAATGCGTTCGCTGGAGCAATAAATATTGTGACTAGAACTCCTGATAAAGCGTTTGTCAATATTAATTTAGAGGGTGGTCAGAACAGTTTAGGTGCCATCTCCATTTCTGCAGCTTTACCAAAAGGAGATTTTAATCAATATTTCTCAGTTGGCCGCCAGTTTTCCGATGGTTATCGTTTTAATTCAGATTATGACATTTCTAATTACCTCTACCAAGCGGAATATAAAATTGATGCCACACAAAAATTGGATGTCATGGGAACTTTTACCGATCGTGAATTTGGAGCAAATCGTTTTTACGGCGGTACTTCTGATTTTTGGAAAAACCAATATGAAGAAATTCAAACGAGTCTTTTTAACATCGGTCATCAAAAAGTAACCGATAAATTTGCCATCAAAACAAGATTCAATTGGCGACGAAATCAAGACGAATATTTATTAATAAGAGATGAGCCAAACTTCTATCGTAATTTGCATATTAGCAATGTTTTGACTTTGGAAAGTCATGCTAATTTTCACAGCGAATTAGGGACAACAGGTGTCGGAGTTGAATTAAGTTCTGTTTATTTGCGAAGTAATAATTTGGGGAAAAGAGATCATCAAATTGCTACTTTATTTTTGGAGCACAGAGCTAGTTTTTTGAATAATAAAATAGATTTAACTCCTGGAATTGCGATTAGTCAATATTCTAATTTTGGAGCTCGTCTTTTCCAAGGAATTGATTTGGGTTATAAAATATCGAAAGGAGTAAAACTCTTTGGAAACATGGGATACACGTGGCGAATCCCGACTTTTACTGACTTATTTTATGAAGATGCGGGAAACATGGGCAATGATAAATTAGAGCCAGAATCTGCTCTCTCTTACGAATTTGGAGTAAAGTATGATGCAAATGGAGTACGTGCCAATTTGAGTTGGTTCTTACGAGATGGAACAGATTTGATTGATTGGACAAAAGCTGCCGATACCCTTAAGTGGCAACCAAATAATATTTCAAATTTAGCGATGATGGGAATTGATGCAAGTATAGATTTTAATCCAACTGCACGATTTGGAAAAGATTTTTTCCTCAAAAATATTCGCCTAGGTTACACATTTATTGATGCTGAGGTCCCTCAAAATATCGTAGGTATTTCCAGATACGTTTTAGAAAATTTGAATCATCAATTTACTGCTAGAATCGATTATCGAATTGGAGGAAAATTATTTCATAATATTTCCTATAAATATATCGATCGAGAAACGATGGATGATTATAGCTTAATCGATACCAAATTTTATTGGAAAGCTGACAATTATTCTATCTATCTGGCTGCTAATAATTTATTAGATGTCGAATATTTTGAAACGAATTTAGTGCAAATGCCAGGAACTTGGATTTATGGCGGAGTGAAAATTCGATTGGATTATTCGAAGTAATTTAAAATAAAATAGAAAAGTACTTTTAGGTTTTCAAAACTTGAAAATACTTTTCTATTCTATTTTAAATTGGTAAAACCGGATTATTTTTTACCTCAGTCATCACAAACGAACTTTGCACTCTGCCAATATTTGGAAGTGACGCTAACTTTTGAGTAATGAAGTTTTGATAATCCACCATGTCTTTCACATAAATCTTCAACAGATAATCAAACATCCCCGCAATATGATAACACTCTGCAACTTCAATGATATTTTCCACATCTTTTACAAATTGGTTTAGATATTCTTTGTGATGACTTTCTAAACTTACCGCACAAAAAGCGACTAAATTAAAACCCAACTTTTCCTTATTGACAATAGTCGAATACCCTTCAATAAAACCTTCTTTTTCCAATCGTTTTATCCGATCAAAAATAGGCGTCGTCGTCATTTTTAATGCATGAGCCACTTCTTTGATTTTCATTTTACCATCCTGCTGAAGTAACTGAATAATTCTTTTATCGATTGCGTCAATTTTATAATCCATGGCAAAGATTTTTTTTCTTTTTTATAGAAAACTAAAAACAACAATAAGTATTATTTTCTTTAAAATAGTATTTTAAAGAAAATAAACACTCCATAAGTTAAAAACTTAGAAAATTAATCTACCATCATCTAATTTTGTATAAAATACTTTAATAACCAAATATAATCAAAATGGCTAAACATAATTATTCTCCAGAAAGTTTAATGATGTCTTACGGATACAAACCTGAGTTATCAGAAGGTGCTGTCAAACCACCAATTTTCCAAACTTCGACTTTCGTTTTTAAAACTGCAGAAGAAGGAAAAGCATTTTTCGAAGTCGCTTATGGATTGAGAGAAAAAGACCAAAACGAAGAATTAGGATTGATTTATAGTCGTATCAACAATCCTAATTTAGAGATTCTTGAAAACCGTCTTTGCCTCTGGGACAAAGCAGATGATTGTGCAGTTTTTGAAAGTGGAATGTCTGCTATCAGCACAGTGCTTTTGGAGTTTTTAAAACCCGGAGATGTATTGTTATATAGCTCACCAGTTTATGGTGGAACAGATCATTTTATCCATCATTTCTTACCAAAAATTGGAATTGATGCAATTGGTTTTTCTCCAGATCAAAATGAAAAAGAAATTATACAGATGTTAATTCATTCTGGAAAACTAGATAAGCTAGCCATGATTTATGTCGAAACTCCAGCGAATCCAACAAATGCAATTATTGATATTAGTATTTGTCAGAAAATAGCAGAGCAGTTTAGTACCAATGAGAAAAAAGTGCATGTTGCAGTTGACAATACTTACATGGGGCCACTTTGGTCTCACCCTTTGCAACTAGGTGCAGACATTGTAATTTATTCTGCTACAAAATATATTGGAGGTCATAGTGATTTGATTGCGGGAGCAGTTTTGGGAAATCAAGAAATTATGACTCGAGTAAAAACGCTTCGAACTTTTCTAGGAAATATGGCTAGTCCCCACACTTGCTGGTTACTTCTTAGAAGTCTTGAAACATTAAAAGTAAGGATGGAGCAACAAATGGAAAATGCAAAAACAGTTGCTGAATACTTGAACAATCATCCAAAGGTTGAAAAAGTATTTTATCTAGGATTACTTAAACCTGGAACAAAAGAATATCTATTGTACACTAAACAATATTCTTCGCCAGGAGCAATGATTTCCTTCAAATTGAAAGGTAGTGAAAAAGAAGCTTTTCAATTTCTTAATCACCTTAAACTATTCAAATTAGCGGTAAGCCTTGGAAGTACAGAAGGTCTAGCACAACATCCTGCTTCTATGACTCATTGTGGAATTACACCTGAAAATAGAGAGAAAATGGGAATTACAAATAGTTTAGTGCGTCTTTCAATTGGTTTAGAGAATATTAATGATATTTTATGGGATGTTCAACAAGGTTTAGAAAAAGTAATTCAGTTAGAAAAAATTTGCTAAATAAAGAAAACCCTTCCCTCGTTTTGAGGAAAGGGTTTTCTTTATTTTGAAGAATATAAAATATAAAATTTAGACCTTGTTATATTGAGTTTCCCAAACTTCGAATTCCTTTCCAGATAATCTCAAAATCATTAGACACTTCGTAATCTTTTGCATATAAAAAATTAAGTCGATCGATAGTGTGATCATTAAGTTGGTCTAGTTTTAAGGCATCCCAAGGAGATAAAACTCCAGGTTTAATATTGGGTAAATTTTCAACTACCTTTTTCTTGTTAGAACTATTGTTAGTTAAAATATATCCTACCCAACTTTTCTTACCAAAAAGCACTTGGTAAATATTTCCAGCGAACCCTACTTTATTTTTTACAATGATAAAAAATGGTAAAAACAATAGAATAAAAATAACACTTAAAATAAAGTCCAACATTCGTTTATTTCGACGGCTCATATAATCAGCAATTCGGAAACGAATATCGATTGTGTACAACTCCCCTGCTGTATTTTTGGAACTACTTCCTATAATACTAAGACTTTCTTCTGGGACAATTTTGTAATCCAAATTGGTTCCTAATCGCGTCATCCATTGCATGATATTTTGAGCAGGAATATTTTTTGAGCAAAAAATAATTTCATTGATTTTATAGATATGAACTACTTCATCGAGTTGTTCCAAACTACTCAAGTATTTTTTTGAATCTTCAATCCCTTGAGGTGAAACTGTTCCAATTAGGTTTGTATCAACACGAGCTTGAACAAGTAAATTCATCACTCGATCACTTTCTTTTTCACTTCCAACAATGACTAAATTTGCTTGTTCTTTTTTTCCAAGATTGAAATTTTTAAATTGAAAAAAATGCAAAAACATACGTGCACATATCGTCGAAAACAATGTCCAAACAGCCCCCATAATAATCAATGCACGCGACGGCCGATACTGTAAATTCAAGAACCCATAAACCGCTGCCAACAATAACGAGCCCATTAAAACGCCTCGAACTAATCGGCGAATATTATATTTTTCATCATAACCTCCATTAAAATAAATCGCTGACAACCAAATAGTTATATACAAAGTGAAATTAAACCAAAGATATGCTGATTGATAATAATCTGGTTCATCATAATAGATAGTTGCCCAAAAATCTTTTAAAATAAATAGACCTACTAAAATTAGTAAAGCATCAATTAGGGGCAAATAAATACGCTTAGTAAAGCTACCAGTTAAGGTAATAAATGCCCTAAAATATATCGCAGCATGCAACATCAAAATAAACAGTTTTGCCTTTTCACCAACAAAGTGTTTACGGGCAAAAATAATCATAGCATTGTAAAACACTTTGACATAATTAAGACTACCTTTTTTGGTACTTTCCCCTTTATAATGAATTATAGTTGTATCAGCGAAGTAATAATTTTTATACCCAGCCTTGGCAATTCGATAGGACAAATCAATGTCTTCACCATACATGAAAAATGATTCATCCAGCAAACCAATTTCGTCCAAAACCGATTTTCTCAACATCATAAACGCACCCGCTAAAACGTCAACTTCTTGAGTTTGATTTTTATCCAAAAAACCTAAATGGTAACGACCAAAAATTCTTGATTTTGGAAAAAGTCGAGATAATCCAAATGTTTTACAAAAGGCAACAAATGGTGATGGAAAACCTCTTTTAGACTCCGGTAAAAATCGACCAGAGCCATCAATCATTTTGACTCCCAAACCTCCCACATCTAAATGTGTATTCATAAAAGTTATACATTTTTCAAATGTATCTTCCTCTACTACAGTATCAGGATTAAGGAGCAGAACATACTCTCCTTTTGATTGCTGAATAGCTTGATTATTTGCAATTGAAAAACCTGGGTTAGATTTATTTTGGATAAGTTTTACACTCGGAAATTTTTGTGCAACCATACGGCAAGAATCATCGACAGAATTGTTATCGACAACAAAAATTTCAGCATCAATATGCCTGATTGCATTTCGAACAGAAAGCAACGCTTGTTCAAGGAAATACTTGACGTTATAATTGACTATGATGATGGAAAGCTTCATTGGCTACCCTATTCTCCTTTTATTTGATAAGGAATTCTTGCTACGATCGAACGTCCCAAGGTTAGTTCATCTGCATACTCCAATTCTCCACCAAAGGAAACCCCCCTGGCAATCGTACTCACTTTTACGGCCATATCTTTCAGTTTTTTTGAAATATAAAAGATCGTTGTGTCTCCTTCTATAGTTGGGCTGACAGCCATAATAACTTCTTTAGTTTCTTCTTTCTCCAATCGACTTTCCAAGGAATTAATATTTAGATCTGAAGGACCAATTCCTTCAATAGGAGAAATAACTCCACCTAAAACATGATACATTCCCCTATATTGCCCAGTATCTTCAATAGCCATTACATCTCGAATGTTTTCTACAACACATAAAACAGATCGATCTCTTCTAGGATCTGAACATACCCCACAGATTTCAGTATCTGAAATATTATGACAGTTGGAGCAAGTTTTTATATTTTCACGCATATTTATTAGTGCTGCAGTAAAATCATGGGTAGTCTCCTTTGGCTGGTTCATTAAATACAACACAAGCCGCAAAGCAGATTTTTTCCCAATGCCTGGAAGGCTTGAAAATGCTTCAACAGATTCTTGTACTAGTTTGGAAGTAAAGTTCATAAAACAAAGGTAAGTACTTGATTACAAATAAATTGAGTTTTTAACGGTAGATTTTATTTCACCTCAAAATCTTTTAAGATATCAAAATGTAAAAAATTCCATATTTTTCTTAATAAAAATTCAGGATTTCCTATTAAAATATTGCATTTTTGCAGTTCCTATTTATTTTCAACTCAAAAATTAAATTAAAAGTAAAATATTATGGCTGAAGTAATTCGAATGCCTCGAATGAGCGATACAATGACCGAAGGAAATATTGTTGCTTGGTTAAAAGAAGAAGGTGAAGCAGTAGAACCAGGGGATACTCTGGCAGAAGTAGAAACGGATAAAGCAACCATGGAATTGGATTGTTATTCTGATGGTGTGCTTTTGCATATTGCAGTAAATGAAGGAACTGTGCCAATTAATGGTGTTATTGCAGTAGTCGGCGAAGAAGGTGAAGATTGGAAAGCTGCAATTGCTGCTGATGAGGGAAGTGGAAGTGCACCAGCTGCTTCTAGTTCAAGTCCTGCATCGGAACCTGTAACAGTTGAACCAAATAACGTTGATATAGTGGAATCTCCTAATTCCGCTAAACCAGAATCAAGAATTAAAGCCTCTCCTCTGGCAAAAAGTATGGCCTCTGAAGCTAAAATCGATATTTCTCAAATTAAAGGATCAGGTGATCATGGTAGAATTGTAAAAAAGGACGTAGAAGCATTTTTACGAGGAACAGGATCTTCTCCCCAACCTCAACCAGAACGGCAAGCACCATCTGCAGTACAACCTTTCGCTTATTCTAGTGGAGAAGATAGTTTTGAAGACATACCTATGAGTATGATGCGAAAAGCTATTTCTAAAAATGTTGTAGCTAATAAATTCTCTGCTCCTCATTTTTACTTGACTATTGAGATGGATATGGAAAAAGCAATTGAGTCTCGTACCAAAATGAACGAAATTTCTCCTACAAAAATTTCTTATAATGACTTAGTGTTAAAAGCTGCATCTGTGGCTCTTCGTAAACATACCATTATCAATGCTTCTTGGCTAGATGATAGTACTATACGCTATAATAAAAATATTAATATTGGAGTTGCGGTTGCAACACCTGATGGGCTATTACTTCCGGTCATTAGACATACAGATATGAAATCATTGTCTCAAATCAATGCTGAAGTTAGATCGCTAGCCGGTTTGGCAAGAGAAAAAAAATTACCCCCAGAAGAAATGCAAGGAAGTACATTCATGGTGTCAAATCTAGGGAATTATGGGATTGAAGAATTTACTGCTATCGTCAATAGACCAAATTCGTGTTCAATGGCTGTGGGTGGTATTGTAGACAAACCAGTTGTAAAAGATGGAGCCGTTGTACCTGGCAAACGAATGAAAGTTACCTTGTCTTGTGACCATAGAGTTGTGGATGGTGCCACAGGTGCAGAATTTTTACAAACCTTTAAATCTGTGATGGAAGATCCAATTCGAATGTTGGTGTAATCTTTTTTGTTTAATCAAATATGAAAAAAACATTAGTTCTTGGTGCATCGACAAAAACTGATCGGTATGGAAATATATCGACTCGAAGATTGAAATTATACAATCATGAGGTCATCCCCGTAGGGCATAGAGCAGGTATAATTGATGGTATTGATATTCTTTTAGGAAAACCTGACGTGGATGGTATTGATACTATCACACTTTATTTGAATCCGAAACGACAAGTGGAGTTCTATGATTATATCATTGGATTAAAACCCAAAAGAATTATTTTTAACCCCGGAACAGAAAATCCTGAGTTAGTAAAGTTAGCAAATGAGAATGGGATTAAAGCTGAAATTGCATGCACTTTAGTTTTACTTTCTACAGGACAATATTAGTATTTAAATAATAGATCAAAAAAAATGGACTACCAAGTTAATGATAGTCCATTTTTTATCTTTTAAAAAGTAGGTACCTATTAAAAACCCGCTTCTTTATTTCCTGAGAAATTAGTTCCACCCGCTCCAGAGCCAGCATTTCCGTTGCAATCAGGTCGTCCCATTTCTGTTTCGTCATTTGCGATGCTAAATTCTACACGGCGGTTCATCATATTTTTAGCATTAGTAGCTACTAAATTTGTTTCCTCGCCTCCGTACTTTAAAACTAATCGATCTCTTGATATTCCGTATTTGGTAACCAAGTAGTCTATTGAAGTTTCAGCACGATTAAAAGAAAGTACCTCATTATAACAGTTACTTGAGGTTCTATCCGTATGACCTGCAACCACAACTCTAATATTTGGATTTTGCTTCATAACTGTCGCAACATGGTGCAATGGGCCAAAAGATGAATTTTTCAAACTGTACTCATTAAAGTCGAAGTGAATCATTGGTAAAAACCAATCTGCAGCAGAACTAATTGCAGTTGCAGCTGTATTTGCAGCTATTTTAGCATCTACGATCCGATTTACATCATCTTCACTAGTATAATTTGGGGTAGGCATTGCTGAAATCCCATCTGCATCTACAGTATTTACAAATCCTGCAGGTGTATATGGTTCTTTATCATTACCATCGAGTACCCCGTCACCATCACTATCTAAAGCGATTCCTCGAGTGTCAACAGGAAAACCATCAATAGAATTTTTCTCTTGATCAATCATATCAATAACACCGTCCCCATCTGAGTCAGTCATATCAATTATTGGTCGAGCTTTTACTTCAGCTAAATCGTCAGCTAATAAATCCATAGGACTAATCCACCAAAGTGGCTCAGAGGCTTTTTCAGAATCCCCAATATTGATATTTAAGCGTAGATTTGTGTAATTAACCATATCTCTATACTGAGTTAGGTCGTCAGGTCCTCTCCATCGGTAACCATCGACAAGGTCAGATTCGTTTCCGAATAATACTTTCACTTGATGTTCTATACCAATATTAACCTTTTCGTTGATCCGGTATGAAAATCCTGCTCCAAGAGTTGCATGAAGATTTATTTGACGACTTCCACCACCTGAACCGCTTCTTCTGCCTGAGGCAGTTTCAGCTCTAGTTTCATAGTCTCCATCAAGGAGGTCTTTGAGGTTCGATGCAACTGTTTTTCTATCGTCTTTGACGTTTCCAGGATCCAAACCATTATCAACAGAGTTAAAGTTGTATATGGCGCTTCCATCCAAAGCATCATAGTAGGCTTTGAAGGTATTTACCCCCGGACCACCTAATAAGTACCAATTCACTTTACGAGTTTGGTCATTGAAATTGAAACTGTTCAGACTAAACACACCTTGGAGGTCTACTGAGAAAAACTCAGTTTTGTAGTTGTGGTACCATGCGTTAGTTCCATCATATCCTAGATCAGATAATACAGGGTTAGCAATAGCATGACTACTTCCAGAATTTCTAGGTTCTAAACCTAGTGCGCGACCATACATCGCGTCTAATCGCACTGACCAAGCATAGTCCAGAGCTCTTCTTACATGAAACCCAGCACCAAAACTTGGTCTAGGCAATACATCACCGACAACCATGAAGTGTCCGGCATGAAGGCCAACTTCCCACATGTGTTTGGGTTGTGCATTAAATTTAAGATTAGCTCTTGCATTTCCGTTGTCTTGAGCTGTTACAGTAGTTAGTAAGAAAAGACAAAAAATGCCTGTCAGCAGAGAATAAATCTTTCTTGACATAGGGTAAATTACTTTGATGATTAACAAATAGATTTTTTAGAATATAAATTTTACATATAAATAAAAAATTGCAAATGTAATGCAATTTTTAAATGTCACAAACAAATGTTCTTTTTTTAAATCGTTATTATTTAGCCTAAAATTCCTTTCAAAAAAAAATCTGATTAAACAATCTGATTTGAAAAAAACATTAGACATAAATTTTACCGAAAGAAAATATCTAAAACTAAATAGCTTCTGAGCAATAATTTAAATTTGAAATAATTATCAGATTTAAATTATTGAAAATCAACAGTTAGATATTAATAAAGCGTGATATTGTTGGATAGTATAAAGCAGGTAACGGATCGAAAAAAACGTTAATTAAAATGATAAAATTTAAAATTTTTTTTCAAAGAAAATTGACTTAACTTTCCTGTATTCTGTACTAGTTTTAGTAATCTGTTAGCATAAAAATTTATTCTATGCAATTTTAACACCTCAAAAGATTAGTTTACAGAAGGTCCTAAATCTTAATTTGGGGGTTAATTTTGAGCTTTATTTTTTTAAAAAAAGTTCTTTAACTTTTTAAAGATTATGTTTAGTAAGCTTTGAAAGTTAGTGTTTTGAAATAATTTCTATGAATATTTACTATATTTCATAAAAAAGGTTTCATATTTGATCATATTCATTGCTTTTAAACGAACATATTTTTTTTTAAGTAATATTCAATAACTGTTCCACTTATTGTAATTTATTCTAATTTGTAAAAATAAAATTTGAAATAGGCAGGTTTTTCCATATGCCTTTCTTTTCTAAGAGCTATAAATCCCTACTTTTGCGAAAATTTTAATAAATGATAAATAACTGGTTTTCACCCGTAGATACTAAAGAATTAAAGAATTTTAGCAAGCTAAAGAGTACTCAGTTTGGTAAAAAGATAATTCTACATGATAAATCACCTCTTGATCTTTCTAATACTCATATTGCAATCATAGGGGTAGGAGATAATGAAGCTAACACCATTAGAAACATTTTATATTCAACTAGTTTTCCATTTAAAAACCTAAATATTGTAGATCTTGGTAACGCAAGAAAAACTGAAGGAACTTTCCTTACGCCAATCTTAAAAGAACTTCTTCAAAGTAATATTTTTCCAATTATTCTTGGACAAGAAGATGAATATGTATTATCTCAATACCATGCCTATCAATATCGAAAACAACTCATTAATATCGCTCTAGTTGATGAAAAAATTAATTACAACAACCCTAGAAACAAACGTCAAACTTATTTGAATAAAATAATTGATAGTAGAACATCTCATTTATTTAACTTAAGCATTTTAGGGTACCAGTCTCACTTTATAGCACCTGAAGTTTTAAAAGTCTTAAATAAAAATAATTTTGAAGCAATCCGACTAGGACGATTACAAGGAAATATTGAGTTTGCAGAACCGATAATTCGAGATGCTGACATGATGTGTTTTAACTTAAATGCTATTCGCTACTCCGAATGTCCTGGTGTAAACAACCCTACTCCAAGTGGTTTTTTCACAGAGGATGCTTGCCAAATAGCCAGATATGCTGGAATGTGTGAAAAAATCTCATCTGTAGGTTTTTATGGATATCAATCTGACATAGACATTAACCAACAGTCGGCGCATGTAGCAACCCAATTAGTTTGGTATTGTATTGATGGTTTCTACAATAGAAAAAATGACTATCCAAAATCAACAGATGGGTTAATTGAATACATTGTAGATACTAAAAATACAGCTTATTCATTTACATTTTGGAAAAGTGAAAAAACAGGAAGATGGTGGTTGCAAGTACCTATAAAAACAAAAAAGAAGTTAGATCGACATAAACTTATTCCATGCTCATATTTAGATTATCAGATGGCTTGTAGAGAGGAATTATCTGAACGTTTATTGAATGCATTCCGAAGGTTTTCTTAATTAGTGCAAATAATTTAAGAAGAATAATTCTTCACAAAATATACTCTAGCCTTTGTAATCAGAATGTTAATGATTTAAGAAAGAAGTTCTTCTAATCTGATTCCTCTTGAGCCCTTAATTAAAAAATGGGTTTCTTGATATTCTTTTTTTAAAAAAATCTCTTTTAGATCATTGACATTTTCAAAATGCTGGACACCATCTATTTTAACTTTTAAAAACTCCTTTCCAACTAATATAACATGATCAAGTTTTAGTTCAGTTGCCTGTTGTGCAATTTTCAAATGCTCTTCATCACTAAATTCACCCAATTCTAACATATCTCCTAATATTGCTATTTTACTAATTGCTTCTAATTGCCCCAAATTAACCAAAGCATTTTTCATACTGGTAGGGTTAGCATTATAAGCATCTAGGATAAAAGTATTCGTTGCCTTTTTCACTAATTGAGACCTATTATTCGAAGGAACATAATCTTCTATCGCTAATTTGATTCTGTTTGGAAGAACTCTAAAATACCTACCTATAGAAATAGCAGTCATTATATTATTAAAATTATAAAGTCCTATTAGCTGGCTTTGAATTGAAATTAGTTCTTGATTATCACTTAAAAATCCAACTTTGACAAATAGAGATTCTTGAAAAAGAATGGTTTCATAGGCTGCCTCTGAAGGATCAGACCGATTTGTTTTTTTATAAAAAACTCTTTTGGAAACATCCTCAGAGAGTTCTGATAAAAATGATTCATCTGTATTCACAAAAGCGACTCCATTTTGCCACTGAATAAATTTATATAACTCTGCCTTTCCTTTTTTCACTCCTTCTAGTCCTCCAAATCCTTCTAGATGCGCTTTTCCAATATTCGTTATTATGCCATGAGTAGGTTCAGCAATTTTACACAAAAAGTCTATCTCCCCTATATGATTAGCTCCCATCTCGATAATAGCTACCTCATGCCCTGATGTTAACTCAAGTAATGTCAAGGGAACACCAATATGATTATTCAAATTTCCTTTGGTAAAATGACAACTATATTGACTATTTAGTACGACTGAAATTAACTCTTTAGTGGTAGTTTTCCCATTAGATCCAGTGATAGCTATAATTGGTATAACCATCCTCCTTCGATGAAAAGTAGCTAATTTTTGCAAAGTCGAGAGTACATCATTTACTAAAACTGTTTTTTCCCCTTTTTGATACTCCTCCTCATCAATAATGGCATACGAAGCTCCTTTTTGAATAGCCTCCTCTGCATATTCGTTTCCATTAAATTGATCTCCCTTCAAGGCAAAAAATAAACATCCCTGCACAATCTTACGACTATCAGTTATAACTTTTGGATATCTTTCAAAAAGAGAATAAATAAATTCTATTTTGTCCATTTTTAATTGTTTTCCTTTAGCCTTTTCTTTGATTAAAACTACGTGATAATATTAAATTTAGATTTCTTCGATTATTTATCTTTATAATAATTCCTCATTAAAGAATTATTATAAGATTATTTTACTTTCACAATAACCAAAAAAAGTCCCTACATTCATGGAATGTAGGGACTTTTTTTCAAAGTTGTAAGAGAAATTATTTATATTTTCTTTTTACTTTTTTACGTTTGATTTTAAACCTATTTCCACCACTATCTTCATTTCCTTCTGGACCACCCGTTCTAGTCATCGCACAACGGAAGCCAATTGTTCGATCTGCTTTATCTTCTTCTTTAAATCTTCGTGCTCCTGGAGCCATCCAGTAAGCTCTATCAGCCCAAGATCCACCTTTGATTACACGAGCTTTGTCGCTAATCAAAGTAGTGACTCCATAGTTATAAGATGCTTCTGATTCTTCATCACCATCAAGATAATTATAAACCTGCCCTCTTTTATAGTTTTCACGCCCAGCAGCTTCATCGTCCTCAACATATCTGTATCGGATTCGTCCTAAACTATCTTTTTCTACTGGAGCTCCATTTTCATCTAAAACTCTTGTTTCGAATTTATTACCACGGAAAGGATTCAATTCTTGATTCTCAGAATCTCGAAGAGTTCCATTTGTCATTGGACGATATAAATCCATTGTCCACTCATTTACATTTCCGGCCATATTATACAAGCCAAAATCATTTGGTAGGAATGCTCTAACCGGAGAAGTAATATGAGCCTTATCATTTAACTTTCCAGCCATCCCCATGTAATCACCTCGACCTCTTTTAAAGTTAGCTAAAATTGCACCTTGAGATTTATCCCTTCTCTCATATCGAACTGTATTGCTATTCCAAGGATAGATTTTACGGTTAGTTATTAATTCATCTTTGGACGATGCTTGATTTCCGATTAATGCAAGTGCTGCATACTCCCATTCAGCCTCTGTAGGTAATCGGTAAGAAGGTAAAAGGATACCATCTTCATATCTTACTTTACGTTCTCCCCCAGTTTTATAATCTTTCACATTCTTTCTAACACTTCCCTCATATTGATTTGACAGATAAGATTCAGTATTGAAATTATCCTCATCTCTTTGTTCTGGATTTATTTCTAATATTCCTCTTTCAATTAAAATCATCTCATTTACACGATCGGTTCTCCATTTACAATATTCGTTGGCTTGTAACCAATTCACACCAACAACTGGATAATCATTATAAGAAGGGTGTCGAAAATAAGTTTCAACAAACGGTTCATTGAAAGATAACTCCTCTCTCCAAACTAAAGTATCAGGTAAGGCATTGATACGAACCTCTGGATAAGATTCACCAAATACTCTGTCTAACCAATACAGGTATTCTTTATAATCGATATTACTTACCTCAGTTTCATCCATATAAAACGAAGAAACAGTAACTCTTCTTGGAACAGCATTCCAATCAAATGTTACATCTTGCTCAACTGTTCCCATTGAAAATGTTCCACCTTCAATTAAAACAAGGTTTGGACCCGTAACTTGACCTTCGTAATCTTGTTTTTCAAATCCTCCCCATTTTTGGTCGTTATAATTCCAACCAGTAGAAGATGATTTTTCCTTTTTCCCGCACGAGGCTAGTACTAATAATGAAAGGATAAATAGAAATCGGTACTGCAACACTTTTCTCATTTTTGAATTTTACTTTAAATCGTTAAAAAAATGACTGACAAATATAGTTAATTTTTTAAATAGCCTACTTCTGATGCTACTCTATTTTAAATTATTCTGATTTATTTTAAGGATTTTGATAAATTCCTTCCTATTTCGGGCAAAAAATTATTATTTTTTTGATAAAAATTAGAAATATTTCAAATTTCACTAAGAAATTTTCTTTGAACATCAAATATAGTTGGGAAGTTATAAGGAGTGGCAATACTTTTGTAAAAACCCTTCCAGCAATTTCCTATTTTTTGTTATGACCTAATTTTTTATCTAAATAAACCAAAACAGTCATTATAATCAACTTTTTCCGGTTTATCAAAATTCATAATTAGTGAAATTTCATGACTTCCCCCGGAACGGCCTAATGTCAATTTTGAGATAGTTACATCGTAACTGTATCCAATTTTATAGCCGCCTGATTGAAATCCTATTAAAGCTATTGCTGCATCAGGATTCGAAAAACCTTGACGATACCAGAGACCTCCAAAAATAGCACCTAAATTTCCATATGCACCAATATTGAGTTGTCCGAAATCGCCTTGCTTTACAAACATCACGTTTGGAGATATAAACGAGGCTTGTCTTTTTTTATTGCCTTCATTAATTTTGAACTCATATCCAGCATGTAAACCCAATCGAAGTGGTAATCCTCCATCCAAATTTTCATTTATTTCTAAAAAACTTTCGTTCGGAGTATTCAAATGTTTAGTTGTAACTCCAGCATAAAAATTAGAACTGTATAGAAGGAGTCCAGCGGATGCATCAAAATAACTGTTAGAAAGATTATCTGGCCGTATTTCTTGTGTTGGGAACGGTGTTCCTCCACCGCTTACAGCTCCAAATTCTGGTCCAATTTGGTCTGGGAAAATTAATTTCTCCCAATTCAGATTGATACGAACTAGACTTCCTTCTAAACCTAACTTTAAATTTAAACTTTCATTTATTTTTAGTTTGTAGGAATACACACCGCTAACTTTAGTTGTTTTGTATAAACCTTGTCCAGCATCATCTGTTAGAACCATCAGTCCTATCCCACTATTGAAATCTTTGAAAAATTGAGAGTAAGAAACCGCATAAGTCACATAAGCCTGATTCAATGATGGCCATTGATTTCGATAATTGATGGCAATATGTGGCGAATATGTATTTCCAGCAAAAGCTGGGTTTAATTGAATAGGTGCAGCATAGTATTGACTAAATATGGGATCTTGAGCATGTGCAGAAAACCCCCACATCATAGCAATTATTAATATAAGAAAGTTATGTCTTTGCATTGACTAAAAATGTTATGGTCAAAAAGTTAAAATAGGTAATTTTGCTGAAGGTACGTTTAGTATCTTGAACGTTTTTTTTCTTAATTTGTTTTTTTTAAAAAAAGATTCAAAGTAAATACTTAACAAAGCAATACACAAATAGCGTTAACGTTTTTATAACAATTAATTGCACCAGCTAACAAGATACTGAGCAATTTATGAGATAAATAAAAATTATATAAAAGATGAAAAATATTCTTCTCCCCTTGTTTTTGATCGCAAGTTATTCTTTTTCAATTGGACAATCGTCACATAAAATAGTGGATCGATTTAATTGGTCAGAAGATCCAATAATCCATAATCCATTTGAATTAAATAACCCTCTAGAAATTCTATCATTTGATGGAGCCATTTACCAGAATGCTCACCCTTCTCTTCCTATTTCTGCTCATCGATTTAAGGTCAACTATAAAGGTAATCTTTCTGTAGAAATTATCAGTGTCGAATATCAACCTCTTGATAAAAAGCCGACACAAGATGATATTTATATTCAAGATCAATTAGTTTTCCAAACAGAAATCACTCAAAATCAGCAAGAATATTTTGGAAACCTCTCATTTATTCCAATCATTAAAACTAGTTCTGGTAATTTTCAAAAAGTAGTTAGTATTGAGTTGAATGTTAATTTCACTCCTTCGACTCCAACACTTGCCTTTCGAGGTCCTCCAACTTATACATCAAAACTAGCGGATGGAGACATTTATAAGATAAGTGTAAAAAAAGATGGAATGTATAAACTCACATATGATTTTTTAAAAACACAACTAGGAATAGATAATTTAGATAATATTAATCCTCAAAAAATCCAGGTTCTCGGTAATGGTGGAGGTATGCTTCCGGAATTAAATGATTTAGAGAGAATCGATGATCTGGAAGAAAATGCAATTTTTGTAAACGGTGAAAATGATGGTTCTTTTGATAGTGATGATTATATACTTTTCTATGGTGAAGGTCCAGGAAAATGGAATTTTGATACACTAACAAATACTTTTGTCTACAAAAAGAATATTTATACAGATGAAAAATTTTATTTTATTAAAATAGGATCAAATAATGGAAAAAGAGTTGAAAATCAAACATCAGTAGCTGCTACAACTTATACGACCACAAGTTTTGATGGATATACCCATTTCGAAGATGACCAAAGAAACCCTTTACATGATTGGTCTGGAGCACAAGGTTCCGGAAAGTTATTTGTAGGAGACCTATACTCACTTGTAACCGAACGAACTTATAACAATCTCTTTTCTTTCGACAACCTTGAACCTGGAGAAGATGCAGTATTAACAGGTAGTTTTGTTTCTCGAAGCAATACAAACACAAATTTTAAAATAATAACTTCTGGTCAAGAATTTACTTCTAGCTCAATAGGAAGCGTACAACTCGATCAAGGTGAAAATACTTATGCTCTAACTGGTTCTCTCATTGAATCCTTCCAACCAAATAGTGGGAATTTTAGCTTTACTGTGAAATACTCTGGAACAGGTGAGAGTGAAGGTTGGCTAGATTATATAGGCTTGAATGTTAGGCAAAAACTTCAAATGTCAGGTAGTCAACTTAAATTTACAGATAAGAAAACTTTAGATTATTCTTTCTCAACTTTTGAATTAAACAACGCTGAAGGCGCAACAATTTGGGACGTAACCAACCCACTTAACCCTTTTTCTCAAGAAGCAACAGAAGGAAATATTAAAATTTTTGGCGCAGAAACCAATACGTTAAAAAGATTTATTGCTTTTGATGTATCTGACGAATTATTTCCAGCAGAAGCTATTGGTAAAATTGAAAACCAAAATTTGCATGGTTTAGATAATATAGATATGGTTATCATTTACCACAAAAACTTTGAAGATGTCACTGAAAAAATGAGAGAACATAGAGCTACTCACAGTAATCTAGTCGTTGAAAAGGTTAGATTGGATTTAATTTATAATGAATTTTCAGGAGGAGCACAAGATATTTGTGCAATACGAGATTTTTCGAAGATGTTGAATGATCGCTCAAACCAATTCAAATTCCTTCTACTCTTTGGTGATGGTTCTTTTGACTACAAAAACATTAAAGAATTGAATACGAGTACCGATGGAGAAATTTTTCACAACTTAATTCCTGCCTACGAAACCAATCAATCTCTTCATCCTATTAACTCATATCCATCTGATGACTTTTTTGGCCTATTGAGTTCAGGAGAAGGAACTTCAACTTTAACCGGTGATTTGGACATTGCAGTTGGAAGATTAACATTCAAAAATGAAGAAGAAGCTCAGGCTGTGGTAAATAAAATTATTAATTATGATACTAATCCTGAAACTTTAGGTGATTGGAGAAATAAATTAACCTTTGTAGGTGATGATGAAGATGGAAGTATACATACAAAACAAGCAAATGAGGTTTCTCAATTAGCAGAAAATGAAAATAAGAATTTTAATCATGATAAAATTTTCTTTGATGCTTACCAACAGGTTTCAACCTCTGGTGGTCAACGCTTCCCTACTGCAACAGAAGCGATTAACCAAAATATGTTTAAAGGAAACTTAGTAATGAATTACCTAGGACATGGTGGTGGTGGTGGATGGGCGCAAGAACGAGTTTTGAGGACTCAACATATTGTTGATTGGGAAAACTTCAATAAATTACCTCTTCTAGTCACTGCAACTTGTTCATTCACAGGTTACGATGAGCCTAACTATGTAACTGCTGGTGAACACTCTATGATTAACGAAAAAGGTGGAGTAATTGGTCTATTTACAACAGTTCGAGCAGTTTATTCTTCTCAAAACAAACAATTGACTGATGCTGTTTTTAAAAATATTTTTGATCGAGAAAATGGGCAAACTTTCACTATTGGAGAAGTTGCAAGAATGGCAAAGAATGATTTAGGAAATACTCAAAATAAAAGAAAATTTGCCCTAATTGGAGATCCTTCTCAAAAATTAGCTATTCCAAAGTATAATATTGTAACAACCAAAATCAACGGTAGCGTCATTGACACTACAAGTCAAGACACGATTCAAGCCTTACAAAGGGTAACTATAGAAGGTCAAATTGAAGATTTTAGCGGAAATCTTTTAAGTGATTTTAATGGTAAAGTTTTTCCAACTATTTTTGACAAGCCAATTACTGTTACTACTCTTAATCAAGATTCTGGAAGCCCAACTTACGAGTTCAAATTGCAAAAAAACGTAATTTTTAAAGGGATTGCCAGCGTAACCAATGGTACATTTATATTCACTTTTGTAGTTCCAAAAGATATTAATTACGCCTACGATTATGGAAAAATCAGTTACTATGCTCATGACGGAATAGCTACTGATGCCTCTGGTTATTACGATAAAATAATTATAGGAGGAACTGATCCAAACGCCATCGCAGATGATCAACCACCTTTAATAGAGGTATATATGAATAGTGAAGAATTTGTTTTTGGAGGAATCACAGACGAAAACCCAGTTCTTTTAGCAAAGCTATCTGATGACAATGGTATTAATGTTGTAGGTAATAGTATTGGACATGATCTTACAGGTGTTTTAGACCAGAATACTCAGAACACTTATGTGCTAAATGATTTTTATGAATCAGAGTTAGATGATTATACCAAAGGGACTGTTCGTTACCCCTTATTTAACTTGGAAGAAGGATTACATAAAATCAAAGTACGTGCCTGGGATGTTTCCAATAATTCTGCAGAAGGATATACAGAATTTGTTGTGGCGAGCTCTGCAGAAGTGGCACTTGATCATGTGCTGAATTATCCAAATCCCTTTATGGATAATACTGCTTTCCAATTCGAACATAACCTGCAAAATCAAATTGTTGATGTTCAAATCAGAGTTTTCTCTGTTTCTGGAAGATTAGTAAAAACAATCGATGAACAAATCCTAACCGAAGGTACCCGTGTGACAGGCATTCAATGGGATGGAACCGATGAATATGGAGACCAACTTGGTCGAGGTGTTTATTTGTACAAGGTGAAAATTAGTGGAACTGGATCGACTGGTGATACAATAAACTCTGAAAGCGACTTTGAAAAATTAGTTATTTTGAAATAAAAAAAATTGGATAAAAGTTATTCAAAATTTAAAATAGAAAGATATTTGTTGCGTTTTATAGTTTTAGAAAAAACTTTCCAAAACCGTAATTTTACAATACCTCTTTCATTTTTATCAATCATAAATTAATACTTAATTATTTGATGAAATCAATTTTAATTAAGTCTTTATATCAAAGAATTTAAAAACTTAAAAATTCCCCTATATTTGCATCTTCAATTTTTGAAATTTAATACGATTATGAAAAAAATACTGTTTTGTTTTCTTTTTATTTCATGCTTTTTGGCAATTTCAGAATCTCAAGCACAAGGGTTCACCAATTGCGTGTATAATATTACGGAACAACGTTGGGAAAAGCCAGGAGGAACTGGTGAACCTTGTACCAATACAATTATTACGTCTGTACCATTTTTAAGAATTACTCCTGATGCCCGATCTGGTGCGATGGGAGATGCTGGTATTGCTATTTCTCCAGACGCCAATTCTATTCACTATAATTCCTCAAAGCTAGCTTTTGCTGAGAAAGATTTATCATTATCAGCTACTTACACTCCGTGGCTAAGAGCATTAGGATTAAATGATGTTTACATGGCATATCTTTCAGGATATAAACAAGTAGATAAATTATCAGCTATTGGTTTTGGTTTACGTTATTTTTCTTTGGGACAAATTAGTTACACAACTGATACTGGTCAAGAAAATGGAACAGGGAAACCCAATGAATTTGAAATTTCCGCAGCTTATGCTAGAAAACTTTCTGACAACTTCAGTCTTTCCTTAGGTGGTAAATTTATTTATTCTAACCTAGCTGCTGGTCAACGAGTAGGAGCAATCGAAATAAACCCGGGAACAGCTGGAGCTGTTGATTTTGGATTAACTTGGAAAAAAGACATTGAGCTTTCGGGTAATCAAACTGACCTAACTATTGGCGCAGCAATCACTAACTTAGGAACTAAAATTTCATACACCAACTCTGCTAATAAAGATTTTATACCCACTAATTTGGGAATTGGCGCAGCTTGGGAATTCCAGTTTGATGAGTATAATTCATTTACCATTACAGCTGATTTGAATAAATTATTAGTACCTACACCTTGTATTAGCTCAAATGATCCAAGTGTCCCAAGTTGTGATGAAGATCAAGATGGCATCTTAGATTATAAACAAAAATCTGTAGTTGGTGGACTATTGGGATCATTTACTGATGCTCAAGGTGGAGCAGGTGAAGAGTTTAGAGAAATTAACTATTCTATTGGAATGGAGTATTGGTATGACAAACAATTCGCAGTTAGAGCTGGCTATTATACTGAAGCTCAAACTAAAGGAAATCGTCAGTATTTCACTGTTGGATTAGGATTAAAATATAATGTATTTGGTTTGAATTTCTCTTATTTAGTTCCAACTACAAGTCAAAGAAATCCTTTGGATAATACTTTAAGGTTCTCTTTAATTTTCGATTTCGAAGCATTTGAAGATGATGAATAATTTATTACCCACTTAGGAAAAAGAAACCGCAACTAGATTAATTTCTGATTGCGGTTTCTTTATTTTTGCACATAAATAAAAATATATTTGCATATAAATAAATAACATGGATTTAAGACAACTCCCACATCTCGCCAAAGAACAAAAGAAATCCACTAAAAAGTTCTTCCAAAAATTAGTCAAACAAAAAACAAAAGATTTAGACTCAACGGTTCATCAATTACATAAGGAAACATTTGAAGAAATAGATTGTCTTAAATGTGCTAATTGTTGCAAAACTACTAGCCCTATTTTCACCGATCGAGATATCAATAGGATATCTGCTCATTTCAAAGTTCGACCAGCCAATTTTGTAGAAAAATATTTACACTTAGATGAAGATGAGGATTATGTTCTGAATGAAGCACCTTGTACATTTTTAGGAACTGATAATTATTGTAGCATCTACGAAGTTGCCCCAAGGGCTTGCCGTGAATACCCTCATACCAACAGAAAACAAATTTATAAAATCTTAAATTTAACAATTAAAAATATGGCAATATGTCCTGCCGTTTTTGAAATAGTACAAAAATTAAAAGAGATCAAGAATTAGGAATTGGAAAGCATTTTGGGAAAACTTACATTTGCAATCCATTATAAGATGCCCAATGAAAAAACAAGAACTCGCAAGACTTTTTTATCAAGAAATCTCAAAAATCAACTCCAATGGATCATTAATTGATTTGGAGAAAATCAATAAGCTCTGCAAGCTATTAAATCAACTTTTTATTGAAGTTACTCGAGATGAAAAAATGCAATTCACCACCATGTTTGCAAGGATTTCATTCGCTAGTCAAAAATTTTCCTTAGAAAAACAAACGCAGTTTTATATTCATACGTTTCAAAGAGTCGCGAAAAAAATTAACCTTGCTCCAAATAATTCCTCTGATCATAGAAAAGAATTAGCATTAGGACTAAAAGTAGTCACAGATTGCGTAATTGCTTTTTTTCATGAAATGCCTCCTCAAATATTAGCAGAGCAATTACCCGCAAAAATTGATTACAAAACATCTCCAGTTGAAGTCAAAAGTTTCAAACAGGCCGCTCGAATTGTTGCAATTGATATTGATAAAAAAGCAGAACAAATCATTGCTCGCGATGAAGATGATCCAACTAGGGAAGTTCGAATTCAATATAATATTGCTGAAAGAAATCAAAATTTCAATGCATCGATTCAACTTATTGAAGATGCTTTTAAATTTCCATTAACCATAAATTTACTTGATGTCGAAATTGATAAAAAAGGAATTTATCGACCACGTGGCTTCGTTTTAGAACCAGATTATTTAGTCGATGTTTCAGCCATTGCAGAATGTTTTAAAGATTTTGGAACGCTTCCAATTTATAATCTTTTAAAAAAATACCTGCCTTTCACTTATAGCAAACATTTGATGATTGGGAATATTGCCAATTTCTTCTTGGATGAATTAATGACTAACTCGGAAGTAAACTTTAAGGAAACTTTTCCAAAGGTCTTTCAACTCAATCCTTTAGCATTTGCCACATTCGAAAATTCAGTACTGAGAGAAATCATGCAATCCTCTCAAAAGCATTTTCTCAATTTAAAACAGATGGTCTTGACAGGTTTCGAAAAGAACGACATCATTTCGAAAGATTGTTTTTTAGAGCCAACTTTCTATTCTCAAAAGCATGGCCTACAAGGTCGTCTTGATATTTTTTACAAAAAAGAAAATACGGATGAGAACGAAAAAAACCGCTCTGCTATCGTTGAATTAAAAAGTGGAAAAACTTTCAAACCAAACAAGTATGGCATTAACCATAATCATTACGTGCAGACCTTGTTATATGATTTAATCATTAAGTCTGTCTTTGGAAAAAAAATACAACCGGCTAATTTCATTCTATATTCTGGTATTGATATCAATCATTTAAAATTTGCTCCACAAAGTAGTACACAACAAATGGAGGCTTTGAATATTAGAAATCAAATCCTCTCATTTGAATATCATTTATCTAACATACGTGGCAACCTAATTGATAATCCACTCATTTTTAGTCGATTATCTTCAGCAAGGTATCCGAAACTGACTGGATTCCTTGCAAAGGACATACAACTTTTTGAAAAAGTATTTCTGGGGATGAGCCACTTGGAAAAAAAATACTTCAACGCGTTTTCAGGTTTTATTGCTCGAGAACACCTTTTAGCCAAGACAGGAATTCAAGGAATAGAAAGATTGAATGGTTTGGCTTCCCTTTGGCTAAAGGATTTTAAAGAAAAGGAAGAGAGCTTCGAAATTGTAAGTTTTTTAAAAATAAAAGAAAACCATTCAGAGGAAGAAATACCACTAATTATTTTTAAAAAAACCGAGCAAACCAACCCTCTTGCTAATTTTAGAAAAGGTGATATTACCGTTTTATATCCGTTCCAAAATGAAAAAGATACAGTCTTAAATAATCAAATTTTCAAGTGCACAATAGTCGAAATCACGAAAGAAGAAGTTCATGTTAAATTAAGAAGTCGTCAATTTAATACGGTCATTTTTGAACAAGATTTTCATTGGAATTTGGAACATGACATGCTGGACAGTAGCTTCAATGGAATGTATAGAAGTTTATTCCAGTTTGCACAATTCCCGAGTTTCAAAAAAGAATTATTACTCACTACATCTCCTCCTCAGCTACCTGAAGAACTAGAGATCAAGTTTCCAAAGGAATTAACAGAGGAACAAAAAATAATTTTCCGACAAGCCATTTCTGCTAAAGATTATTTCCTACTTTGGGGACCTCCTGGAACTGGAAAAACGAGTATGATGCTCAAAAACATTGTCAGTTATTTGCTCAACGATACAGACGAAAACATCCTATTGTTAGCTTACACTAACCGAGCAGTCGATGAAATTTGTGAGGCAATTGTTAGCATTGATAAATATGCCAAAAATGAATATTTACGATTAGGTTCAGCTCATTCTTGCGGAATAGATTATCAAAATCAATTATTCAATTCAAAAATTTCAAATATCTCCAACCGTAAAGAATTACGCGAAATTATTAATAAACATCGCATTTTTGTTTCAACAGTTGCAGGCATTGCTGGCAAACAAGAAATTCTGCAATTGAAAACCTTTGATCGGGTAATCATTGATGAAGCTTCGCAGATTCCAGAACCGATGTTAGTTGGATTATTACCTCATTTTAAACGATTTTTACTAATTGGAGATCATAAACAACTGCCTGCCGTAGTGGTTCAATCACAAATTGCATCCAAAGTTGAGGATGAAGATTTAATTAATATTGGATTAAAAAACTTGCGTGATTCACTTTTTGAACGCTTATATAAAAGGTGTAAAAAAAATAATTGGAATTGGGCATTTGCTCGATTAAGTCATCAGGGAAGGATGCATCAAGACATCATGAATTTTCCAAGTCAGGAATTTTATGACGGATATTTGAAAATCCTACCTGACGATCTAAATAATGAATACCAAACTACATCCATTGAATATCAACTGGATGAAACTGCTAATAGTTTAGAAAAAGTAATCAGTAGAAATAGAATGGTTTTCCTTCCCTCTCAACCTGATCTAAAAAGTCCAACCGGTAAAACAAATCTTCATGAAGCTACTTTAACTAGTGAAGTTATTGAAGTTTTTCAAAAAATTTATAAGCAAAACAATTTGGAATTCACCAAGAAAAGTCTGGGAGTTATCACACCTTATAGAGCTCAGATTGCTCAAATTCGACAGTCCCTGCAAGAGAAAAATATTGAAACTACATCTTTAAGCATTGATACTGTTGAGAGGTACCAAGGAGGAGCAAGGGATATTATTATTCTTTCACTCTGTACAAATTCTGTAAGTCAGTTGACTTCACTGATTTCAATTTCAGACGAAGGAGTAGATAGAAAGTTAAATGTCGCCCTAACGAGAGCTCGAAAACACTTAATCATCATTGGAAATACAAAAATACTGAAAACAAATTCTATTTATGCTTCACTTATTCAAAAGCATCAAATACCTATTTCCGAACACTAACTTATAACTGAAATGATCCTATTTTAAAATCTATTTCTTGCTTAATACTACCATTAAAATAAATTAAACTACCGTTTACTCATTTTGGGGGTTTCAGACCAAAAACTAACCTATATTACAATTACCATTTAAATTATCTTCCAAAAATTATACAGTAACACCCTTTACTTTAGACCGCTAAGTATTTACTCTTATCAGAATATATAGCGGTCTTATTTTCCTAAACAATAAGCACATTCAAGAACTAAAAACGTTACCTGAATATAATTTTATACTTTCAGATGCACCAAATATAATTTCTTTTACATAGCCTTTGGATAATTTCCGAGGTTTTTTACTCCTTGCTCAGTTACACTATTTCAAAAATCAAAAGAATTGCCTCTTTTACAGAGGCGATTCTTTATTTTATGGAATATTAATCATTTTATGAGTCTGCAAACTCAACCGCCATTTTGGGTTTTGTAGGCAAAATTTGATGGCCAATTGAATATTTTTTTCCGTATTAGGTCCATCCATTGGCTGTAGGTAAAAGTGTTCGTAATCTAAATTCTCAAATAACTCTGGTTCTGCTCCCAATTGAGGAAAAACTAATTTCAATTCATTTCCTTTTCTCAAAACTAAATCAGCACCTGTTTTTGGACTCATGCAAATCCAATCAACTCCTTTTGGAGAAAGTTGAGTTCCATTCGTTTCAATAGCTACCTCAATTCCTTTTTCATGAAATGCTTTGACCATTTTCTCATCTAACTGAAGTAACGGCTCCCCACCAGTGCAAACAACATAAGGAGTCCCTTGATTCATTCCAGCCTCCCATTGTTCTGCTACTTTTTCAGCCAATTCTTTGGCTGAATATTTCCCTCCATTCAGTCCATCAATACCTCTAAAATCAGTATCACAAAATTGACAGATCGCTTTACTTCGATCCTTTTCTCTCCCACTCCACAAATTACAACCTGTAAACCTGCAGAATACGGCTGGCCTTCCTGTATGGGCACCTTCTCCTTGCAAGGTGTAGTATATTTCTTTTACTTTGTATTTCATTTTTTCATTGTCACATGATAGTTGCCTTCTAATATAGGACACTACGTTATTTACTAATTATTGCTGATACCTCAATTTCAATTAATATTTTTTCATCAATAAACCTACTAACTTCGAGCATCGTTGAAACAGGCTTAATTTCCCTAAAAAAGTCTCCATGTGCCCGACCAATTTCCTCCCAATCATCCATGTTCGTCACAAACATCCTAGTACGAACCACATCTCTCATTGTGGCACCTGCTAGAATTAACGACTCTTGTATTTTTTTAAAAATAAATACTGTTTGCTCATATGGATTTCCAATTCCAACTATTTTATCTCCATTTACGGCAGTTGTTCCAGCTACTTCAATGATATTTCCAACTCGAACAGCTCGAGAGTAACCGACGATATCTTCCCATTTCGTATTCGAGGAAATATTTTTTCTGTTCATAATTTTTTTATTTAGTAAAAATCAAAATATAGTAATTAAAGAAAAAATCTTCTCTATACAAAATTGATTGTTCCAATTTACAACCACGATCTATTATCATTCTTTGATATTCTTCTAAATTAAATTGATGGGGATGCAAAATATCACCGGGCAACACTCTAAATATTTTTTTGAAAAAAGTGAAATTGTGTGCGTCAATAGATACGATCATCGTCCCACCATCTTCCGTAAAATCAACTAATTTATCAAAGCATAAGTCCAAATCTGCGACATGATTAATTGCATTTAGACAAAATACCTTTTTGTATCTCTCATTTGGAGAAAAAGTTTCCAATGGTTCATTAAAAAATCGAACATTTGGATATTGGCTTTTGGAAAAATGATCTAGCTTTTTCTCATAATCATCTAACAATGGATCCATTGCATCAGTTTGAAATTCTTCTAGAACCATAAAAACACCTGCTGGTCCACAACCTGCATCTAATACTTTTTCACCTCTTAGAATAGTTAAATTCAATCTGGATAAAAGTGTTTTCCAATACTTTCTTTTCCAAATTAGGTAATCGGCTTTAGGTCTTTTTTTTAAATAATTTTGCCACCAACGAATTTCTGCAGCTTGAGCTATTTTCCAACGTAAACTCATATTTTATTTTTATAAAACAAAGGTATCGAATTTAATGTTTCTAGTTCAATCTTCTTTGTTTAGAGTTTTCATTAATATTGTATTTGATGTTGTGGAACAAACTAATTCCTCAAAACATTTAAGTTTCTCAGTCACCTAAAATACAAAATTTAAAAAATCCCGCTACAAAAAATTATTTATGTTATTTGCAGAAGGAACGAAAGTACGATTTAAAAATACCGGCGATGAAGGAATAATCATCGCTATTTTGGATAGGGAAATGGTCAATGTTGAGTTGGACGATGATGGTATGATTATCCCTGCTTTTATCGAAAACTTGGAGCGAATGGAAGATATTCCAAAGCCAAATAAGAACCCAATAAAAGCTAAATTTGTAGAATCTAAAAAAGTTACAAAACCTCTAACACCTCCGCTTCAAGATAACGACTCACAATATCATATTTTAAAAAGCTTGGGTATTCAAGTAGCCTTTGATCCTAAAATCCAATCCGATGGAACCACTTCGAGTTATGACATTTACTTGATCAATGATACTCGATATGATGCACTTTTTACATTTACGATTGATATTATTGGGGAAACACCAAAGACAACCAATGGGAAAATCACTAGTGTTTCACATATAAACATAGGTGAGATGAAATTTAGTCAACTCAATGAGGCTCCTATTATAGAATTAGACATTTGGCAATTAACAACTGTTGGCACTGGGTATAAATTATCTAAAAAATTAAAAATAAAACCAAAACAGTTTTTTAAAAATATAAAGACTGCTCCTCTATTAAACCGACAAGTTCATTGGTATCAGTTGTTTGAAAATTTTGACAAAGAAAAAAAACCAAAAGGTATAGATCTTAAAACGTATACTCAGCGGAATGCTACAAAACCTAAAAAATCATCTTCCAATTACCGAATAGTAAGTGGAAGTGACCCCATGGAATTAGCACATTTTGAAAATGAAATTGATCTTCATATTGAGAACCTAGTAAATGATGATAAGAGAAGAACCAATGCTGATATTTTAAGAATTCAACTCACGCATTTCAATCATTTTTTAGAAAAAGCGATTCGATTAGGAGTTAGAAGTACCTTTGTGATACATGGTCTTGGAAAGGGAAAATTGAAAAATGAAATCGCCACTCGACTGATTAATCATCCTGAAGTGAAAACATTCAAAAATGAATATCATCCAAAATATGGGTTTGGAGCGACTGAAATTATATTTTGAGAAGAATCAGGAATTCACTAATTTAGTTGACTTTCCTCCAAGATACTTTTAAATAAAAATGATCAACTTGAAAAAACAAGTTGATCATTTTTATTTTGTCCAATTTGGGTATTAATCATTTCACTTCTGGGAGGTCAGGCATTTTACATTCCTCATCCGCTTTTTTTCCACAAACTGTACAATCGCCAATTTGATTTTTCAACATAGGATTATTCGTTGCACAAGTACCTCTAAATTCATTTCCAGTTACAATATGACGGATATTTATTAGGGCAAAACAAATTCCAAATGTTACGAACACAATGGTTAAAATATATAGGAATTCCATTTTTGAATATTTTAAAAGTGATAATTTAAATTTGTTACAAAGGTAATAGTTTTTAGGCAAAACAATGATTTTATTCTTTTGTTCAGCTAACTTTGCAGTCCAATTTTAAATATATAATTATCATGGATAAAAAATTAGAAGCATTCGCCCGTCTCCTCAAAATTATGGATGAACTTCGAGAAAAATGCCCTTGGGATCAAAAACAAACGTTCCAATCTTTACGGAATTTGACTATCGAAGAAACATATGAATTAGCGGACGCAATCCTCATAGAAGACCTTGACGAAATCAAAGAAGAAATAGGTGACATTATGTTGCATATGGTTTTTTATGCAAAAATTGCTGAAGAAAAAAAAGCATTTAATATTGCGGATGCGATCAATAGTTGCTGTGATAAGTTAATTCATCGCCATCCTCATATTTATGGTGATGTAAAAGTAAATGGGGAGGAAGATGTGATAAAAAATTGGGAACAACTCAAATTGGCAGAAGGAAAAAAATCTGTTTTGCAAGGTGTTCCAAAATCTTTACCCGCCATGATTAAAGCTTATCGCATGCAAGAAAAAACTGCACAAGTTGGTTTTGAATGGGAGAATTCTGCTCAGGTTTGGGAAAAAGTGGAGGAAGAAATGGTCGAAATGAAAGAGACTTTGGACAAAGATTTATCGCAAGAGAGAAAGGAAGAAGAATTTGGGGATGTGATTTTTTCAATGATCAATTATGCTCGATTTAAAGGGATAGATCCGGAGACTGCATTAGAAAGAATTAATTTAAAATTTAAAAATCGGTTTGAATATATTGAAAAAAATGCGGAAAAAGATTTAAATGAAATGACTTTGGAGGAAATGGATAAATTATGGAATGAGGCAAAAGGAAATAAATAGTTTTTGTTGCAGATTTGTGCCAACCATTATTTCATCTTTAAATTAGTTAGTACAAATTTGGTATAATGCAATCAAATCTTCACAAACTTAATAATTTTAGTCTGCCCATCAATTTCGATTTTACAAAAATAAATACCTTGTGAAAAATCAGCCATATCAAATACTTCTTGACAATTACCAATTTCCCTTTCCCCATCAAAAGGAATGAGCAAAAGTTGTCCCGTCACATTATAAACCTCTATTTTTACATTCCCACTTTTCTGCATCTCGAATTCTAAAGTTACTGTTGCCAAAGTTGGATTTGGATAAAGGTTAAATGCTTCTTTTTCATTTTTCAAATTTGTAATAGTTGTGGAAATATCAGCAGTGGTAGACACACCATTTCTCGTACTTATCCACATTGAACCATCCGTATCAAATTCAATTCCAGTTACATCATTATCTGCTAAACCATCTAAGGTAGAATATCTAGTAAAAACTTGGCTAGAGCTCAATTTAAATAATCCATTTTCAGATGCAACCCAAATATTTTGTTCTTCGTCTTCTATAATTTCATTTATAACAAAATTATTGATTTCACCATTTTGATAAATAACATGACCACCGTTGGGAGTATATTTTTCTAACGATTGATTAGGTCCAAAATAATCACCTTTCGCAATCCAAATATTTTCTTGGCTATCAATAAAAATTGTTTTGGCCAATTCTATTTTAAATAAATGTATTTCATTATTGGTATCAATATAATAGATTCCCCACCGAGTACTAAAATAAACGTCACCATTTGGATGGATGGCAATTCCTGTAGTTTTATTGTTTAATGAATTTTGAAGAATTGTTGTGAAGTCAAAAAAATTAATATTTCCATTTGGAGATATCTTTATCACAAAGGAATTTTCAACAACTTGTGGAAGATAATTTCCAAGCCAAATATTTCCGCTCGCATCTTCATTTAAGGAAAGTATAAAACGAAAAGTATCATCCTGAATAAAACTTGCTTCCCCAGAAGATATATCAATAATTGAAACCCCATTACAACTCGAACGATGAGAAATAATTAATTCATCTTGAGAGGTTGCTAAAAGCGAATAACCCGGATCACAGAGCAACCCATCATTTTCTGTAAAAGTATTCCAACCTAAATTTTGTGAATATTTTGAAATTCCATTTTCAGTCCCCAACCAAACAGAGCCATCATTGGAAATATCTAAGCCTCGAACCATATTTCCTGCAAGATCAATTCCTGTTGATAATTTTTTATATTCATCTCCATCATAGGAAATAATATCATTAACAGTTCCTAACAACACATTCCCATTCTCTTCGAATATGGTCGCAACCTGTTCATCGAGGTTGAAATTTAAAAATGTACTATCCGAATTCATTCTTGAAAACCCAGTATCTGTACCTATCCATTTCGTATGATTACTATCAATGTAAAGTGATCTTGGATAACTTATCAATCCTGAAGTGACATCAAAAAGAGTTTGATTTCCAGCACTATCATAATGATAAAGACCACTTGGTGAAACTGCCCAGACTTCCTGGTTTTCATCAATTATCATCTCACTGATCCAACCAATTGATTCTGGTGATGGAGGTAAAAAAATAGTCCATTCTCCGCCAGGTGTATATTTTGCAATTTCTTTAAAAGTTCCGATATAGATATTATCAGCAGCATCAATCGTCATACAAGTTGGAGCAAAATATATACTTTCAGCTATCGTCGTCCAATTTCCTTGAGTGTCTAATTTGGAAACAGCACTTTTACCATTATCACTTTTTGTAGCAAACCATTTATTCCCTTGGGAATCTATCACCACCGAATTCACATCATTAGTGAACAGACCATTATCAGAATTGTAACTTATTATAACTCCCCCCTGTATTGCAGAAACTCCTCTATTTGTTGCCAACCATTTATTTCCATCGGCGTCAATAGCAATCTCATTAATGTAGTTTGAGATCAATCCATCTTCGGTCGTCAATTTATAGTAGGCTTCTGTTTGTAAATTCCAATTCAATAGTCCCCCAGAAGTAGCAATCCAAAGAGTATTACCCTCTTTTTCTATATCTAAAATTTCTTTATTATTGGTGAATGTTTTCCAATCTTGAGCCTTAAGGTTTATTAGAGAAAAACAACATAAAATAATCAAAATATTTTTCATGGTTTCGAATTTTAGCTATTTTTTCAATTGACTTCCTAAGAGTCTTTTGTTGACTTGAAAATTGAATTTCATATTTACTCCCAAACTCCATAATTTTACATTTCCATTCCCTATGCCAGCCAACGGAATCTGTAAGAATGGTTCTATTTGTATAAAGGTTTTAGGTGTTAAGTATCTCTGATACCCTACAGCGACCTCTCCTATACCAAACCAATGTTTGTTCTCATTTTCAACTCCCCAATATTTGATTTGACCTGGTATTTCTTGGTCGTAAAAATACCAATAATTCTCTTCCAACATGATAATAGATGTTATTCCAAACTTGGAGTAAAACCCATTTTGATTATTCCCTTTTTGAAAAAGTCCAATACTTATAGGCAGTTCCAAGATATCACAAGATGCATCCACCAAGGTTGGAGCCACATCATAAAGCCAAAGTCCATCCTCTGGCTGATAGTCACTTCCTTTAGCACCATACTTTTTTCTGATAAAACTTGTCCCTAAACTTACACTAAATTTTTCAAGGAAGCGATATTCAATCTGACCTCCTATCCTCAAATTCGGTTGAGAAAAGTCATCTCGATTTATACCTGTAGATTCACCCCCTACAACTAATCCCAAAAGGAGGATATTTTTATTTTCAACAGGAACACCTAAAACTTTTTCCCTCTTAAACAGAATTCCCAAAATCTCTTTTTCTTTGAGAATAGAGAGATTTAGTGAAACAACTGGTAAAATTGAATCTACTTGGGATAATGTACTAACAGAGTCTTGTTCCTTTTTTTCTACTTCAAGTTTATCCAACAAAAGTCCTTCACTAAGAGTGTCTGTTTCTTGCAAAATAGAATCAAATATAATTCTATTACTTTTTTCATTTTTTCGAAATTCAAAATCATCAAAAGCTAGGGTTAGATCTTCTTTTTGTTTTTTGTAATTGTATTGTTCAACATTTTTAATTGAGGTAAGATTTGAAGTGCCTAACTCATTTTTATTTTTAATAACATTTGAATTTAATTGATCATTACCCCCGAATTCCTCAGATTTAAAAATTTGATTTTTAAATTTTGATTCACGAGATTGGGATTCAACAATCTCTTTTTTATCAAAACCTAAACTTATTTTTACAACTTTCGTTTCTCTTTGTTCAAAAAAGAAAATCAAACCAACTAAGAGCAATACACCAATCCCAACAAACCTCCACCATAAAAGACGACGTTGATCGCCTTTGTCCAATAACTCTTCCATCTTATTCCAAGATGCTTCATTGTAAGCGAAAGGATATTGCTTAGGCTCTTGTTGAAACAGTTTATCTAATTCTTGTAGTGGCCTTTCTGACATTTTAATTAATTTATCTTTTGAGTTACAAGGTCTTGCAATTTTGCTCGGGCTCTCGTCAAATTAGATTTTGATGTTGAAACGGTAATACCCAATTTTTCAGCAATCTCTCTATGCTTAAACCCATCGATCACATACATATTGAAAACAGTACGATAAGCCAACGAAAGAGATTGAACCATAGCCATCAACTCTTTATAACTGATTATACTAAGCGCATCCTCTTGCGTAGAGATATTATTTGTTTCCTGCATCTGAACTTCCATTTTAAATTTCTTTTGTTTTTTAATTTGATTAATGGCTGTGTTGACTAATATTTTTCTAAACCAAGGTTTAAATGGTTTTTCTAAATCGTATTTTTTTATGTATTTAAAAAATTTTAAAAATCCATCGTTCACTATTGAAACTGCTTCTGATTCATTATCCACATACCGCATACAAATGCTCATCCCATAAGGGTAGAATAACCTGTACAAGGCATTTTGGCTGTTGCGATTCCGTTGGCGACAACCTTGGATTATTTCTTGAAACTTCGTTTTGTTACTGAGCGACATGAACAAACTTTTCCTTTTTTGTAACTTTATACCATAAAGATATAGAAAAGGCTGCGAGAGAGGTCAAACTAAAAAAATTAGGATTCTAATTGTTAATTTATCTCGCCACAATTAAATGGGTAAAAGGTTTGCTTCGAATAGAATAAATCTATCAATTCTTGGTAATTAAGTAATTTGACATTGGTTCTCGAAATAGAATCTGCCAAAATTACATCTCGTCAAGCCTAAATTTATTCTATTGGGTGATTTTTGCACTAAATAATATTGCAAAACTTCCTAACATTCGTATTAACCCCAAGAAGGGTTAAACAGGTTCTCAAAGCCTTTTTTTTACTAGATAAAAAATAGTTTCATTATTTAAATTATTCAAGGATTTTCGATAACTATTGAAGCACATTTCCTTTCATTCTCCAAGCGATAAAACGGTATAAAATTTCAAGACAACATAGGCTTTTAAAACCAATATTCCCGCGCTTAGCTTTGGATTCCAACATTTCTAGAAAGAGGTATTTAATCAGTTTTTCTCTGCGAGGAAAATGACTGTTTTAAGTTAAAAAATAATACTTTTTTGATAAAGTAATTCTAGCATTTACAATTAAAACATCATGAAATATTAATCAAATTATCATGGTAACAAATCAATACTTTTTAAAGAAAATTCATTATCTTTGCACTCGCTATAACTGATCCATGAGATCACTATTGGTAAACCTTTTAAATTTTAGAAAAATGGCTGAATATCTCAGTAAAGAAAAAATGGAAGAAATCTTCCAAGAGTACGGTGGAAGTGCAAAAAACACAGGTTCTGCAGAAGGACAAGTTGCTTTATTTACTTTCCGAATTGCAGAATTGTCAAAACACCTGCACACTAATCGAAAAGACCACAGTTGTAAGCGTACATTACTTACTTTAGTAGGTAAAAGACGACGATTACTTAAGTACTTAGCAAAAAAAGATATTGTTGGATACCGTGCATTAATTGAAAAATTAGGTATTCGTAATCTTAAGTTTTAATGACGAAGCAAAGCTTTTCAAAATTGAAAAGCTTTGCTTTCTTCTTTATGGTAGAATACGAAAAAACCTTTCGAATTTGACCGAGCGAAAAAAAAGCGACAATCGAGAGATAGGGATTATTTTATTTTGAATTTTCAGTAGCTTACTAAATAAACATTGAAAACCATTTAAAAAAATAAGGAGCTACTTTTATGCCCTCAAAAGATTTTTTTAAAATCTTACAATAGGAACCCATCTATTTTTTTCGTTGATCGACGGATTTTAAAAAATTTATTATTCGGTTTATTTTATTAATGTTGCATATTGTTTTCTTACAAAAACTAATATCTCATTCTTTCATCAGCTGAATACGTATTACATTTATATATTATATTTAGAAAACCTTGGATAATAACTTCATTAATGATTTGCTTTTTAGCCGAAAGCTGACCAACCATATTTATGCTTGCTCACCTTTCGCCTAAAAAACAAGTCAGAAAGTTATCATTCAAGAATTCCTAATTCACTATTTTAAACAATTAAAACATGGGTTTAAAAACTCCTATTTCTAAGTCATTCAACTTACCTGATGGCCGAGAAATTACAATTGAAACAGGTAAATTAGCCTCTTTAGCAGATGGTTCTGTAGTTGTTCGCATGGGTAACACTATGCTATTTTGTTCAGTTTGTTCTGCAAATGAACCAAGAGAAGGACAACGATTTTTTCCGCTTTCTGTAGACTATCAAGAAAAATTTGCAGCAGCAGGTAGAGTACCAGGTAACTTCTTCCGTAGAGAAACTCGATTAAATGATTATGAAATTTTGATTTCTCGATTGGTGGATAGAGCGATTCGTCCTTTGTTCCCTGACGGATATATGCATGATACTCAAGTTATTATCAACTTAATTTCTGCTGACAAAGAAATCATGCCTGATACACTAGCAGCATTGGCAGCTTCTGCTGCACTTTCGGTTTCTAATATCAATTTTGCTGGTCCAATATCTGAGTGTAGAGTAGCTCGTATAGATGGTGAATTTGTTGTGAATCCAAATCGATCTGATCTAGAAAAAGCTGACTTGAACATTATCATCGCAGCAACTATGACTGATGTTATGATGGTTGAAGGTGAAGCTCAAGAATGTTCAGAAGCAGACCTAGTTGCAGCAATTAAAGTAGGACATGAAATCATTAAAATCCAATGTCAAGCACAATTGGATTTAGCTGAATTAGTTGGTGAAAAGGCCACAATAAAAAGAGTATTGCCAGAAGCGGAGGAAAATGAAGAGTTAAAAGCTAAAATTCAAGCTGCTGCACATGAAGGTATTTTGAAAATTGCAAGAGGGAAATTAAGCAAAGGAGAGCGTGGAAAAGGTTTTTCTGATAATAAAGACGCTGTTGAAGCTGCATTGAAAGAAGAATATGGTGAAGAAGCATGGGCTGACCTAAGACCACTCTTCAAAAAATATTTTCAAAAAAATCAGAAAGAAGTTATCCGTGAAATGGTAATGAGTGAAGAAACTCGATTGGATGGAAGGAAGTTTGATGAAGTCCGAAATATTTGGACTGAGGTTGATTATTTGCCATCTGCTCACGGTTCTGCAATCTTTACTCGTGGAGAAACTCAAGCATTAATGTCTTTGACTCTGGGAACAAAGAAAGATAGTTTAATGATTGATACTGCTTTGACAAATGGATATGATAATTTTATTTTACACTATAATTTCCCTGGATACTCTGTTGGCGAAACTAAACCAATGAGAGGTCCGGGACGTCGAGAAGTAGGTCATGCGAATTTGGCTGCTCGATCTTTGAAACAAGTAATGCCGGATGAATTACCTTATACCGTTAGACTAGTCTCTGATATTATGGAATCAAATGGTTCATCTTCAATGGCAACAGTTTGTTCTGGATCATTAGCATTGATGGATGCAGGTATCAAAATCAAAGCACCAGTTTCTGGAATTGCGATGGGAATGATTTCTGATGGAAAACGTTTCTCCATTTTATCTGACATCTTAGGTGATGAGGACGCATTGGGAGATATGGATTTCAAAGTAACTGGAACAGAAAAAGGAATTACTGCTTGTCAGATGGACATCAAGATTGATGGACTTCCTTATGCTCAATTGGAAGGAGCATTGAATCAAGCAAGAGTTGGTCGATTACATATTTTAGGGGAAATGGCTAAGACACTATCTACCGCTAAAGAGGATTATAAAGATCACGCGCCAAGAATAGTAGAAGTAATTATTGAGAAGAGTATGATTGGTGCTGTAATCGGACCAGGTGGAAGTATTATACAAGAGATTCAAGCAGAGACTGGAACTGTAATCAATATCGAAGAGGTTGGTGATAAAGGTGTAGTGAATGTTGCGAGTAACGATAAAGCGTCAATTGATGCTGCATTGGATCGAATCAAATCCATCACATTTATGCCTACTGTTGGTGATGAATACGATGCAAAAGTTGTATCAGTTATGCCTTATGGTGTATTCGTTGACTTCAATGGGAAAAGTGGATTATTACACGTTTCTGAAATCGCACATGAAAGAATTGAGAACGTTACTGACGTCTTAAATGAAGGTGATGATGTGAGAGTGAAGTTGGTAGAAATCGACAAACGATCTGGAAAGATGAGATTGTCTCGTAAAGCTTTATTGCCAAGACCTGAGAGAGGTGGCGGTGGTGACCGAAGAGATGATAGAGGTGGTGATCGTGGTGGAGACAGACGTGATGATAGAAGAAGAGACGATAGACGGAACTAATTAATCTTAGTTTTTGAAAATATAAAACCCACTTCGATTGAGTTCGAAGTGGGTTTTAATTTTCTTCCGATTTAAAACAAATAAAAATTTCACTATTTTTTATCAATATAATAGGCCAATCCTAAACTCAAGTTTACCCAACTAGGTCGCACTTTGATATCCTGTTCAATACTCCAATTTGATATACTTTTTTGAAATTGAAAACCTGTCATGATTCCTAAGTTTGAATTAAGATAGTAAGTTAATCTTCCTCCCAGCAGCGTATTAAATTTCATTTTTTTGCTCAAAAAGTTATTTGATGAACTATTGTAGTTTTGTATTCCACCTTGATAAAAAGTACGACCAGCATTATTAGACATAATATTAAATGAACCTCCTACCAGTACATCTAACTGTAATTTTTCTGATTTCGAAATCCACGCTTTCCCAACGGCAAAAGGAATCTGAAAAATTCTTGTTCTATTAAAATGTCGAATTTTTCGCTCAGCATAGACTGATAAATTAACATCACCTCTTATTTCCGTTTGCTCTCCAGTAAAAGCGTCAGTTGAAATTTCAAGGATAGTATCGGTCAAAGTAAGTTGATAATCAGGTATTATACCCGTCCAATCAAACCGACTTTCCATCTGTTGATATTGAATACCAATCATAAAACTGAAACCATTTTTGGAGGTATGAATATAATTTAACCCAGCATGATAGGATAACTTATTGCTTTCAAATTCATCCCGTTGAGGTTTCGTATTACCATATCCATTATTCCAAAATGAAACCCCACCAAGTAATGATAATCTATAGGAGTTGGTTGAATTATTCCAGATTGAAAGAGGAGGGATTGGCACATTATCCTGCTTTGGTTGATTCGCAACAGAAAAATTTATTGAAGGTAAAAAACTTAAATTTTCACCTGTCCTCAACTCGAAAGAAGGAAAAGAATTTATACTTTTCTCATTTGGTGCACTTGAGGATGACTCATTCGTCCTTTTTTTCTTTCTTTTTGTTAATAAAGAGATATTAGCTTTTGGTTTTAATAAATCTTTTTTTTGCAAATCATTTGAAAAAGGTCTGCTATTTGTTTGGTGTGTGTTAGTTTCAAAACGATTACCAAAATAGTTTATCTCAGCTAAGGGAGCTATTTGAAAAACAGAATCGCTTTTATAGCTATTTTCTTTTAGTTGTTCCTCTTTTTCATTTATAGAAATAATTTTAAAACCTTCATTCGCTTGTTCTATTGAAAGATTCTCATTTTGTGCTAGAACATCCAACTTTTTTCCAAAATATATGCCATTAAGGATCAAGATTAACGCTAATAATGTTAAACTGAAAATGAGTAGTTTTCTATTTTTTCCAGAAGAATCTTGAGTTTGAACTGCTTGCAATTCACTCATTTTCTCGAGGATCCCAGACTCCATATTATCCCAATTCAATTCTGGCGGTAATTGATTATCTGTATTTTCTGACATTACTTTTTTTATTTTATCAAAATTAGATTCCATGGAACGAAATTTTTTGCTTATCAATTTTTGTTATTTTCTTTTGCAACCATTGCTTTGCTCGCGATAATTGAGATCGAGAAGTTTCTGCAGTAATATTTAGAAGTTTACCCACTTCTTTATGAGAATACTCATCAATAACAACCAACATGAAAATTTGCCGATAACCTTCAGGCATCTTACTAAGGTTATTTTGAATGTCGATTTTTGTCAATTCATCTAATGCATGTACTACGCCTGATTCAATTTCATTAGCATTTTCAATTGGCACAAATTGCTTTGGAGATTTGCCTTGTCTGTATAATTGTAAGCATTGGTTTATAGCAAGTCGTCTTAGCCAAAATTTAAAGTCACCTTTCTCAGTATCAAAACTCTTAATACTTAAAAAGACTCTCGCAAAAATCTCTTGAATAACATCTTGATGATCGCTTTCATTTTTCACGTACCGCTTTACTAATGAATACACATAGCGTATACATTTTTGATACATCATTTTGAAAGCGTCGTTATCTTTATTAATTATTTGATCTATTATCGAAGAGTCAATCATTGATTATGATTTTTTCATTTTTAGAAACCCCGGAAAACTAAAAGTTAGTTTTCCGAGGTAGTAATTTGAGTTCACTCAGGTTTGTATTTTTAGCACCCATCTATGAAGTCACAAACTTCTTGATCACTATTTAAAGTTATATCTACTCCATCTTGAGTGACTATTATTGGGTAAACCAATTCCACATCTTGAATATCACCTGGTGCACCACTAGTTGAGAAGTATTCATTTAAGTCTCCAATACTAATAGCCGTTGCACTTCCATTTACAAACATTTCTACAGGATAATTAATGTCGAATGGGCATTGATAGACATTAAAAATATTATATGCACTAAAGAATAATGTGATATGGGCAACAGCGCAAGGGTCATTTGGGCCACCAATTCCAAGGATTCCACAAACCGACAAAGGTTCAATTATTTCTTCGGGTGTGTTGACCACAACGGTCATGCTGTCCACAGCAGTATATAAAGAAAATGGAATCAATAAAGTTAAGCTATCTCCTGTTGCCTCTAGAACATCATATTGATCTTGGTCTTCAACGGTAACTACTGTTCCATCAGATTGTTCTACATCAAAAGGAAATAATAAAGTAATGCAACCACTAGAGTCTAGTTCTATTCCAAGGAGATTACTAAAAAGAGAAACAGCACTTGACAAACCGTAAACTTCGTTAGTTTCTATAGGTGTGAAATTAGGATCTTGTGGAGTAATCTCATCCAAGTTTTCAGGATTACAAGATGTCAAGAATACTGCAACTAAAAGAAATATGATATAATATTTATTTAGAAAATTCATTTAAAAAAATTTAATTGTGGTTAAATAATGGTTTGAAATTAAAGGTCTTCAGTACTGATACAAATACAATATGCAGAGCTTCGAAAAAACGTTGCACCAATATTAATTTTTTTAAAAAAAAATCAAAAACACTTATTTCAGTTGAACATTTATTGAGAAGTTGCTTACAAATGTCTTATCAACTTACACGAAAAGTAAATCCTAAATATTTGCATTATGGTATAATTGCTTTTGGATAAAAGCAGATAGTGAGGGATATAAAAAAACGACCAGTTGTTGTGAGAGAATGGATTGGGCTTTATACTGATAAAGTAGGCAGGATCATTCTTTTTTTTCACATCCTAATAATTTAAACGCAAAATACTCCAACATTTTTTCCACCTCATTGAAATTTTCTCCCTTTACTTTTACATCAGTCAACCTTGGTAAATGTTGCGCAAAATAGATATGATTATTTGCCATTTCGAAAAGATTACTTGCCAAAGCATGTGGATACGGAAATTCAGAATTAACCTCTGAAATTACACCTGCCACTTTACTAGATAATTTTTTATAATTGATAAAAAACCCTTCCGTATTATCTTTATCCACTTCCTTAGTATGATAAGCCTTTGTTCCTTCAGCAATAATTAATTTGTGAAGTACACTTTCATTCACATAATCAATTGAAGGATTATCCTTGGATGCAAAAACTAATGTCTTGATAATGACCTTCAATCTCCTTTGAGGTGATTCAATATTTAATGTATTAATATCAATTAAATAACTCACCCATTCCCAATACCACGACACTAGGTAAATCAACAACATGTGCTTATTCTCAAAATAACGATAAACTGAGGCTTCAGTAGACTCCATTTGAATTGCGAGTTTTTTAAAATTAAAACTCTCAAAACCAATTTCATCAATCAACAAAATACTGTGTTTGATTATCCTTTTTCCAAGCGATGAATCTTGTGGATCTCTCAAATACAACTTCTTATTGAGGGTTATTTTAATTCCGATTGCCATAGATGTTATTCTTTTTCATAAAAGTACAAACTATTTAAACAAGTTGAGCAACTTTTTGTTAAAGTTAAGTGTTTACAAATAATAGTATTACTATTATAACAAGAAGTTTTATATATTTGCACTGAAAGATGGCAATCAATAATTATTTTAGTCCTTTTCATCAATCAATTTTTTAAAAAAATAAAATCAAAGTCTATAAAATTAGTTATGCTGGCAAAGCACAATCAAACACTGACTTTTGATTTTTAAAATGAATGAATTATGAGTCCTTTTAAAAATGATGGTTTTTTCAAAAACTTAAAGTACGATCTTCCTGCTTCTCTAATTGTGTTTCTAGTAGCAGTTCCTTTATGTTTGGGTATTGCCCTAGCATCAGGAGCACCTTTATTTTCTGGAATAATAGCTGGAATTGTGGGAGGAATTATTGCAGGTGTATTGAGTGGTTCTCAGCTTGGAGTTAGCGGTCCTGCAGCAGGGTTAGCAGTAATTGTGTTAACAGCTATTCAAGACCTAGGTTCTTTCCAAATCTTCTTAATGGCAGTAGTAATTGGAGGTGTTTTTCAATTACTTTTAGGATACATGAAAGCTGGAATTATCGGATATTATTTTCCTTCATCTGTTATAAAAGGAATGCTTTCAGGAATTGGTATTATTATATTTTTAAAGCAAATTCCACATGCAGTTGGTTATGATAAAGACTACGAAGGTAGTTTAACTTTCAGTAACCCAGATGGCCATAATACTTTTTCCGAATTGTTCTACATGTTTGAAGCAATGAGCATGGGTGCAATTATTATTTCCTCTGTCTCTATTTTACTACTGATTTTATGGGAACAACCATTTATGAAAAAAATCAAGGTATTTCAAATCGTTCAAGGACCATTAGTCGTGGTTGGACTAGGAATAATATTGAATTTGATTTTCCAAAACATGAATGTATTTACCCTAAATGCAGAACAAGTAGTTAGTATTCCAGTTGCCGATAGCATCGGAGATTTTATTAACCAATTCACTTTTCCAGACTTCAGTGCAATCAGTAATTCAGCAGTTTGGGTTACAGGAATAACTATTGCAGTTGTAGCAAGCCTCGAGACATTATTATGTTTGGAAGCTACAGATAAATTAGACCCTTTCAAACGGGTTACCCCTGCCAATCGAGAATTAAAAGCTCAAGGGGTAGCAAATATCGTTTCCGGATTAATTGGAGGATTACCTATTACTCAAGTTATAGTAAGGAGTTCTACAAATATTCAATCAGGTGGACGAACCAAAGCTTCAGCTATTTTCCATGGTATAATTTTATTGGGTTCAGCTATGGCCATCCCTTTTTTACTAAACCTAATTCCATTAGCAAGTTTGGCTGCAATTTTATTCCTAGTAGGATACAAATTAGCGAAACCAGCTTTATTTAAGCAAATGTATTCTCTTGGTCAAACGCACTTTGTACCATTCATAGTAACGATTTCAGGAATTGTTTTTACTGATTTATTAATGGGAATAGGAATGGGATTATCTGTTGCAATCTTCTATGTATTATTTAATAATTATAAAAAACCATTCCTTTTTGAAGATAAACATTTAAAGGATGGAGTGATCCGATTAGCACTTGCTGAAGATGTTACCTTCATCAACAAAGCAAGTATCCAAAGAACGCTAAGTCAAATTCCTGATCGAGCAAAAGTTGTAATTGATGCCTCGAAGTCTATTAATATTGATTTCGATGTAATTGAAATTATCGATGAATTTGAGGTGAATGCAAAGCATAGAAATATTGACTTAACTATTATTGAACGAAAAAGAAAAGGTATCTCCAATCAGGTAACTGAGGTGGAGCATGCACTAATTAATAACCTTCTTCCAATTGATGGAAAAGAAGTCTCAGTTTAACAAAAAATTTAAAACTTTAAAATCTAAAAAAATGTCAACTACTACTATATTAAACCAATTGACTCAGACTCCAGAAACACAAGCTAACATGACTCCTGAGATGGTGATACAAATGTTAATCGATGGTAACGCACGATTTATTCAAGGCAACCCATTAAATCGAGATTTGCATGCACAAGTAAAAGAAACCGCTACTGGCCAATATCCTTTTGCTGCAATTATTAGCTGTATCGATTCTCGAATACCTACTGAGGTTGTCTTTGATCAAGGAATTGGCGATATTTTCAATGCAAGAGTAGCAGGAAACTTTGTCAACGAAGATATCTTAGGAAGCCTAGAGTTTGCCTGCAAATTAGCTGGCTCAAAAGTCATCGTAGTAATGGGGCACACCTCTTGTGGAGCAGTAAAAGGTGCTTGCGACCATGCTAAGCTTGGAAACCTAACTCAAATGTTAAAAAAAATTGCCCCAGCAGTTGATGCTATTCAAACAGCTCCTGAGGTAGATCGGAGTTCAAAAAATTTAGATTTTGTCAATCAGGTTTCAGAAAAAAATGTGGAACTCACAATTGAAAACATCAAATCGAAAAGTCCTGTCTTAAATGAAATGATTCAAACAAACGAAATTGAAATAGTTGGAGCAATGTATGATGTAAAAACAGGATTAGTAACAATTTATCCAAATTAGATTTTAAGGGTTGGGTTAATTCTTTTTAACATGCCCTTAAATTCTGAATATATTTTACCGCCGCATCTACGCTTATCAAACCCAGCGGATTTGCGGTTTTTTTTTTAAAATCAACGTTATGTCTAAAAAAAATTATATTTTTTTATTATTTATTTTTCTGACCACTTCTCTATTATCTCAAGAAGACAAAACTGGGAATTGGCTGATGTATTTTGGTACAAATCAAATTCTTGACAACTGGAGTATTCACACCGAGATCCAATATCGAAATCATGAACTTACTCCCAATACAGTTGAGCAACTTTTACTTCGTACTGGAATAAATTATCATTTATCTTCTGCCAGTTCAGTTACTTTGGGTTATGGATTTATTCCTTCTTATGATTATGAAAGTGAGCAATCAAAACCTGAAAAAACCGAACATAGGATTTTCCAGCAACTAATCATGACTAACAAAATTGGTCGAATAAAATTTGAACATCGCTTTCGGGTTGAGCAAAGATGGGTAAATGATGATTATCGAAATCGATTGCGTTATCGACTGATGACTTTTATTCCAATCAACAAACCTGTGATAGAGAAAGGAACTTTTTTTGTCGGAATCTACGATGAAGTTTTTATGAATACAAAAAGTACCTTCTTTGATCGTAACCGATTGTACTTTTCTCTAGGCTATCAAGTAAAAAAATCACTTCAAGTACAGCTTGGGTATTTAAATCAGAGATTGAATTCATTCGGAAAACATCACTTACAACTGGGAGTAATTTTCAATACAGACCTTAGGGGAAAATGAGATGAGTAATTAATTCAAGTAGTGGGAACAAAAATATTCTTAAATATTTACCTATTCTCCAACATTCAATATAATATTCTATAACAAAAGAACCTCCCCGAAGAAATATAACCACGGAGAGGGAATCCCAAAAACCGATTTTAAAGCATTCTTAAACCGGTTCTAGCACCTAATCATTAAAAAAATCTAAAAGTCTTTTCAAGTAACCTTTCATCAAAGTCAAACTCGGTTTTTTATTTTTCTCTAAAGGGGAAAGTAACCTGCCAAAAGGCAGGTCACCTTAAGGGGAAATAATTTATATTTTATTCAACTAAAATCATCCTATTAATTGCTACATTATTATTGATCATACCAAGTGGTATTTACATAGATATTAAAACTACCTCTCGAACAATGATCCAATGATCAGATAGCTGATAATTTTACATTGCCAACATAAGTGTTATTAGCATTAGTTCTAATTAAAATATCGCTTAACAACTCAATCATTAATCCGATGGTATCCAACAATTTCATGATTTGGGCAGGTGTTTTAATTGCATTGGTACATCAATCTGAAACTGTCCATTCTCTTAATACTTTATGACTACTTTCACAAATCGAAATAATCTGTTCTTCATGTGTATTATCTAAATTTAAACAGGGCGTTAATGTTGGAGTACTTGTAAATACTCATTACTACCTTGACAATCAATTTTCAAATTATCTAGAAAATTAACATCTGCCAGATTCCCCCGTTCAATTTGCACAAAAGATGCAGAATTTGTATTACCATTAATTTCAGTGTGGATTCGAGTAATTATCGTCTGATAAAACCATTACATTGATTATCTTGTATTTGTTGGTTAACCACGGCAAGCTCGTAAGCATTGAATGAAGTAATCATTTCAAATAATGCGCCCTTACATTTTAATTTGTAATACAGTTTCTAAAAAAGAGCGATTGTTTTTGAATAAAGTTTTTTCAAGGATGAACTTGAAACACCAAATTCAATTCCTGCCTTATTCAAGTTTTTCAAAAGCGACTCCTCTAATGGAAGTCCGTTTCTTTTGATATCCACAGAAACCAACCAATAATATCTATACTGTAATCCTCTAGAAAAATCATTATTCATTTTATCCATCTCACTAATCAAAGCCAAAAAAACTTGATCCGAATCAAAAGTCCCATTTGGATAAGCATGAACGTCCAATTGATTGGCAAGAATATGAATTGAATTTGATGCATTCAACGATTCTTGTGCATGAACTTGAATGAAGCTTAAGAGGAATACCGCACAAAAAACAATCGAATTTAAGGTGGAGGAAAAATGATATTTACTTTTCTTTTTTTTCGGGTTCATATTTTTTGTTTTTTAAAATTATAGATCATCTATATAAGCATTATGGAACCTAAATTATACCACTAAAAAAATGTTTGGTTAACTGTACCATCAATTCCTTAATTTAACTTACACGCTTGGTTCATAAAAGTGATTCAACACTTATAAATATTTTTTTGATAAAAAATCAAATAGAGATTATTTTAGTACTTAAGAGATTCCGAATAGCTTAAATTTGGAGGAAAGCTCGATGCATTTTTTCAGCACCCAATGGAAACATTATATTATCGGATTTGGAGTGGTTTGTTAAAACGAAAAAAATTATAAAATCTTAAGTAGCACATGGTTTTTTAATAAAATATACCTCATGAAATCTGTGAGTCCTGTAAAAAGACACCAAAAACAACTTAATCAAAATACCCATAAAATTGTAATCGGAATTTTACCATTATATTAAATTATAATATCTGAAAAACAACCTCTCCCAAATTTCTTTCGGGAAGAGATTATAAATCCCAAAAACCGGTAACTGAGTTATGCCTTTTTGAAAAAAAGCCTCTCTCGGAAAACACCGAGGTCTTTAACCGAGAAGAGGCAAATCCCAAAAACCGGTTATTGAGCTGTATCTTATTTATCATTTTTTTTTGAAATAACCTCTCCCAAAATTTCTTTCGGGAAGAGGTTATAAATCCCAAAAACCGGTTAAGGAGTTATATCTTTTTGAAAAAAAGCCTCTCTCGGAAAATACCGAGGTTTTCACCGAGAAGAGGCAAATCCCAAAAACCGGTTATTGAGTTTATCTTAATTATTTATTACTCATTTCTTTCAACAATATTATCCAAAATCTCTGCCGATGAAAGTCTATAAATCATCAAAAGGGATATATGAATCATATTTTTCTTATAAAAACAACTCTCAGAAATTAACCATAAAATATAATTGGAAATTATTCTAATCAATTAAATGGTTGAACTAGATACTGTTGTCTCGCCTACTTTAATTTATTGCATATCGGAATATGGCCGTCTAAATAGAGAAACACTAATATTTATTACCTGAGCTCTAAAATGACCAAAGGAAACATCTGTTTCACTCACAAGGATATTTTGGATTAAAATTTTTGATTTCCATTTGCATATATTGAAATAATCAACTGACCTTAACTCTGAAATAATTCTTCGGGTAAAGGAGTTAGGAAGGAACATAGATACAGTTACTCCAACTACCGTTAAAATCAAGAATTTTCTGATCGTATCTACAATATTTTTTCCCATAAGATTTGACGTTTTATAGTAAAAGTGTATGTTCGTATTTTTTTTATAATTACTACTAAGCCTAAAAAATAAGAGCTTTGAGATAAAAAACATTACAATCACGTAATCTATTAGACCTAAAAAAATTTACGGTAGGTATAAAAACAGAAAAGAAAGAAGTTTAAAATAAAATTTGATACTCCTAGCTAATTAAAGGGGAAAAAACCTACAAAGTTTTTTAAAATATGTAAAATGTTTTGCTTATAAGTCTATTAGTTTTAATTCTACTTTTCAGTAGAAAGCTTTAACGAAAATTTTTTCTGAATAATTTTTAATTTGCCTTACTATATTTATTCTTCCAATTATTATATCTCAAAATTACACTTTATACTTACGCTGCGAAATACCAATGAATTGGTATTTTTCATATCCCAAAAAATAAATTATTTTATCAATAAGAACCTTGTATTTCATCACTCAGAGTTGTATCCAGCTTTAGAATTAATAATAAAAAAGCTCTTCAACTTAGTTAAAGAGCTTTATCCCAAATACCGAATATTGAAACAATTAAAACCAATTTAATTTTTAAAAAATTACAAATTAGAATTTTGAATTCATCTGTGATAAACAAATAAAAGGAAAAAAATGGGAGGATTTTTAGTGTATGCTTTGTGTAATTATTAAAAAAAAATCTAAAGTTAGTATTTGTTTTTTGCTTTGGTTAATAAGTGCAAGTGTTCATTTTCTAAGCCGTTTTCAAACTTTTCAAGATGACTAAATTTCTTTCTTCGTTTGTTACTTAAAATTACATTTTTTATCCTCTCAACACCATACCGCCATTTCGGTATTTTTCATATATTAATAGAACTACCTTTTACAAAATATTTTTGACAACAAAATTTAAAAAAAAAGCTCTCCAACTTAGTTGAAGAGCTCTATCCAAAATACCGAATATTGAAACAATTAAAACCAATTTAATATCTTAAAAATCTTTAAAAATCAAGATTTATTATTACTATGTTATGAAAAATATGGAGGTGAAAATTAAATGTAAGTTTAGCGTGTTTGAGCTGGGTGTAAGTGTTGAATAGTGTTTGCCTTTTGCTTTATTTTTTTTTAAATGGTAAGCTTTTTTATTGGCAGTTATTTTTTGCTTTTTTGATAATATAAATTTACATTTTTTATCCTCTCAACACCATACCGCTATTTCGGTATTTTTCATATATTATTAAAACTACCTTTTACAAAATATTTTTGACAACAAGAATTTTAAAAAAAAGCTCTCCAACTTAGTTGAAGAGCTCTATCCCAAATACCGAATATTGAAACAATTAAAACCAATTTAATATTTTAAAAACCCTGAAATACAGGGTTAATAATTATAATGTCAAAATAAATTTAGAGAAAAAAAAGTGTAAGATCAGCGTGTTTGCCTTTTATATGAATGTTGAACAGTGTTTGCTTTTTGCTTTATTTTTTAAGGTGGTGGGCTTGCTTATTAGCAAATAATCTTTTTTAATATTATGATTTAAAATTACATTTTTTATTTTCTCCCACCATCTCATTATTCCAGTATTATTCATATCTGTAATAAATCAATATCAAGCTTCTTTTTTTTAAAGAACCTAAAAACCTTATTCCTAAGCTGTAGAATAACTAATTTCATAAAACAATTTAATAGACTGAAGATTCACACTTAACCGGAAAGAGTATATATATTTAAAGAAAATAAGGATGAGCACACTGATAAAAATACCAAGTGGTAGAGGATAAAATATTTACCTTTATTTAAAGGTCAGAGTTTTCTGTAATTTCTGTTTTGGTCATTTCTATAAAAGTCATTACTAAAAACAATACAATCATAGCATTAAATAACATATTCTTTTTTTACTTACAATTTAAATAAAATACCCACCCCATGAAATACCTAAAAAATGGTATTTATCATTTTAGAGAAATAAAATTTCATTTTATTGAAGTTTCACAGGATTCAATTTCATGCTATTGAAGTGATTAAAACCATCCTTCTTCCCAATATATTTTAATAGACAGATTGATCTGTTAGAATTTGAAAATTACGCTATTTGAAGAATTTGATAGGCAGATATAAAAATTAAAAAAAAAACATATTCCAATTAATATACGTCACACTACTTTAAAAATACTGGGAGACGGTTCTGGATGAAAACTAATACCTTTTTATTTGAATAAAGGTGCTCCTCTCAGGCATTATGCTGAGAGGAGCCATCCCAAAAACCAATTGTTAAAGGACATCTTTCGAGTTTTGACCAGTACTAATTTAGCCTCGTAAAATACTGATTATTAATAATTTAGGTCAAAATCGGTTTATTTTCTATACTTTTTAGAGCGATCGAATTCGCCATTTTTTCTTAAAATTTGATAAGCTACCGTGATCTCATGAGATCCTGAACTATATTGTTGGAAATCGCCCATAAAAGCATCATAGCTGTAATAAAATTGAAGATTCTTATATTTAGTTCCAACTAAGAATGCAACTGCTCCACCATCTCCCATTCGGTAAGTCAAACCACTAATTAATTTTTCATTTAAGAAGCCTGCTTTTACATTCAAGTCCATTGAAAATGGAGCGTTTCTCACTTTTTTCACTAAAATAGAAGGCTCGATAGTTACTTTTTTCTTATCAATTGTAAATCTGTGACCTGCGTTGAATAAATAATAGTTGAAAAGTCCCCCAGTAGATTCACCTGAGATATCATCTAACTTATTTTTGATTAAGTTAGGCATAGACATTCCGAAGAAAGTACCTTCTGGCAATTCTAAATATGCTCCAAAAGAAGCATCAAAAGTCCTAATTCCATCTACACCATCTTCGATAATTTGATCTCCAGCATCGTATAAAGGATCATTGAGAACTGAATTATCTAATCTAGTTCGATTGAATTCAGTTGACATACCAAAACCTAATTTTGTTTCATTAATGTCATAACGAAAAGCGTAAGATAACTGCATTCTGTATCGAGTGAATGAAGCGATCTTCTCAGTAAAAATTAGAGCTCCGAGTCCAAGACTTTTGCCTATTGGTCCATTGTAACTTAAAGAATAAGATTCAGGAGCACCTGTGAATCCAGACCATTGGTTTCGAACATTCATAAATAACTTATGATTGTCTTGGTCGAATCCAGCTGTCGCAGGGTTAATTAATAATTTATTTACTTGGTAGTGACTGAAAATTGCTTCGTATTGAGCATTTAAATCATTAATTAAAAATGAGAAGCAAGCTATTAAGAATAATAATTTTTTCATGTTTGACAAGTTTATTATTGTTTTAGCATGTTGAGCATTTTTTTTCAAAACTGCTCAACATACTTAATTTGTTTGTGGGAGTTATAATTTATTTTTTATAAATCTTTTTTCATAAAAAACATTTAATCAATTTAAAATTACCGTACAATTGAGAGTGACCCTTTAGAAGTTCGAAATGCTCCATTGGTATCTAAGTAATTAAGTACATAGAAGTAACCACCTTGAGGAAGTATTTCATCTCGTTTTCCAAGCCCAATAAATGAATTATCGTAATCATTATTCTCGTAAACTTCTTGTCCCCACCGGTTAAAGATGATTACTCTAACTGTAGTTGTTTCAAGGCAGTTAACATAAAAATTATCATTTAATCCATCGTTATTTGGAGTGATAACCGCTCTTGCCTCGAAGCAGCCTGTATCATAATCTAAATTGAATCTTTGAATCTCAGAAGTACAACCATTATCATCAATTACCAACAAGACATGCTCGATTCCTCCCTGTAAACCTTCAATAAAAGAATCTGTGGTTATGGTTTGATCCCATTGGTAAGTGAATGGGGCCGTTCCACCAAGAACGATAGCTTCTGCTCTTCCTGGGGAAACAGTAACTGAAACTTGAATAGGTGTAGGTTCTGAAATGATATAAGATTCAATTGTCGTTACACCGTAAAAATCTGTTGCTGTAATCTCGTAAGTTCCTGGTGCAAGATTGTCAAGAGAAGATCCATCAATTCCAGTTTCAGAATAGCTTGTATAATCCCAATCATAGGTATATGGCTCTGTTCCTCCTGTCGCTACTACTGAAAGCATTCCATCTGTTTCACCAAAACATGAGACTGTTAATTCAGATATAAGATTTACGTTCAATGTTATTTGACATTCAAATAATTCTGCTTCTACAGTTGTGGTACAACCGTTTCCATCGGTAACTAAGGCAGTATAGATTCCTCCTATTAAGCCAGTAATTGTTGGAGTATTTCCAACATTTAATCCATCTTGATTAGTCCAATCATAACTGTAACCTGTAGTTCCTCCAATTACTACAATTGATATTTCTCCTCCATCACAATCTGCAGGTGAAGGCTGAACAGTAAGTGTTGATGTTACTTCTAATGGATTGGAAGGTTGTCCAATGGTAAACAAATTTAACAAGGAAAGAATAGTTCCAGCTCCATCAGTTACCACTACACCATATTGACCAGCAGGCTGATTTTCGAGTGTTGAGCTATTACCACCAATTACAGTTCCATTTGAATCTGTCCAAACGTATGTATAAGGTGTCAATCCTCCAAATACATCCAAGTCGATTGATCCGTTTTCTTCATCAAAACATGCAACATTTGTAATTAAGATTTCATAAGAGAGTAATTTCACAATTTCAAATTCTTCTGTAACGAAAGTACATCCGTTTACATCAGTAATTGTCAATTGGTAAAACCCAGAACAAACAGAACCTAAATCTTGACTGATATCGCCATTACTCCATAAGTAACTATAACCTCCATTCCCTCCTTGAACATCCATTATATTTACTCCACCATCGCATCCAGAAATAGTTTCATTAATAATTGATGCTCCCGCGATCGTAATTGGATCTGGCTCACCAACTGTGTATATAGTACTTGAAACAAATAATCCTTGTGCATCAGTAATTTGTATTACATAATCACTTGGACTTAGTCCACCAAAACATACTGTAGTAGCTGTACTTATCTGTGGATTGAAATTATTGATTGTAACTGTGTATGGAGCATTACCTCCTACAATATCAATACAAATTACACCGTCCGTATCCGAGAAACAAGAAACATCTGTAATATCAACATTTCCTACTTGAGGTGAAGATGGTTCAATTATATATTCTGGGGAAACAAAAGTACATCCTTTAGAATCCGTAACTGTAACATTATAAGACCCTTCACACAAGTCAACTAAATCCTGACTTTGTTGAGGAATACTCCATTGGTAAGTATATGGTCCTGTTCCTCCGTTAGGAGTAATATTAATAGACCCATCACAAATATCTGATTCATCAAAAATAATTACATTGGTAATAGTTACTGGTGTAGGTTCTATAACTATATAAGTTTCTGTTATTGTAGTCATTGCTAGATCGGTGACTTCCACCGTATAAGTTCCTGCTGTTAAGCCAAAGACATCCTTTGTTATTGCAAAAGGGCCATTAACTGAACTCCAAACATAAGTGTATCCTGGTGTTCCTCCTGATATAGTAATTTCAACAGATCCATCATTCCCATCATGACAGGTTACATGTGTTAGTAATTCAGATTGGATAGCTAGTGTATTTGTGACTGCTGCACCTCCTATTGTTGTACAACCTGAAACAATATCTGTTACTGTTACATTATAGATATCTGCAGTTAAACCATTGATATCTTCCGTAGTGGCTCCATTACTCCATAAAAAATTATAATTTCCAATTGGAGAGACTGTTAAATTAATTGCACCATCATTTCCTATAGGTGATTCATGCTGTACAGCAAAGTCTAATCCAAATAAAGCAGGTTGCGTAACTGAATATACTTCTGAGAATGTACATCCAATTGCATCTTGAATTATTGCAGAGTAATTTCCTGCACATAAATTAGATAGAGATGTTCCTGTTTCACCGTTACTCCAAATTACTGTGTATCCAGGAGTTCCTCCTGATATATTCAAACTAATTGATCCATCGCACTCACCAAAACATGAAGTTCCATCAATAGTAGGAATTGACGTAATTGAAGATGGTTCTCCAACTGTAATTCCCGCTCCAACTTTCACACATCCGTTCCCATCAGTTACTGTTGGAGTATAAGTTCCTGCAGGTAAACTATTTAAAGTTTGTCCTACTGACCCGTTACTCCAAGCAACCGAATAACTAGAAGTTCCACCAGAAATACTCAAACTAATAGAACCATCACTTCCTGCATTACATGAAGTATTAGTGACAGAACCACTCATTGTAATTTCAGAAGGTTCTGTCAAAACGATGGCGTTTCCAGTAGCTGTACATCCTGTATTTGTATCTGTAATAACTGGAGTGTAAGAACCAGCTGCTAGATCACTAATTACTAAATCAGTCATACCTCCTGGTTGCCAAACTACTGAATATGATCCAGATCCACCAAAACCAGAGATCTCAATAGATCCTGTGTTCTCTCCAAAACAAATTAAATCAGTAGTGCTAACAATATTTACTAGTACGTTAGCTCCATTTCCTATAGAAAAAGATGTTGATCCTGTACATCCATCATCATCAGTCGCTGTTACAGAGTAAACTCCTGGAGCTAAACCTGAAACTGTTGGACCTGTTGGTAAACTATTTGACCAAGTATAGATATAATTACCTACTCCACCAGATCCACTTGCTGTAGCAGATCCATCATTTTGACCAGCACAATTTTCGTCTGTTGAAGTAACAGTGACGGTAAGTGGATTACAAGAATTTGGGACCTCAAAACTTTCAACCCCTGTGCATCCGTTTGTATCTGTAATTGTAACAGTATAGATACCAATTGGTAACCCTGTAAGATCTTCGATAATTGAGCCATTTGACCATACGTAAGTATAATTCGGCGTTCCACCACTTGGCATCAAATCAATTTCTCCATCACTATTTCCTACACCTGATACTTCAGTAATATTTGCAGTAGCAGTAACTGGAGTAGGATCAGCAACTGTAATTGTTTTCTCGGCTGTATCACCTTTACAATCTGTAACTGTAACAGTATAATCGCCAGCTACTAAATCTGAAATATCTTGTGATGAAGAAGTAGTTGACCAAATATATGTGTATTCTTCTACACCACCAGAAACTATAACATTAATCGCTCCGTCAGTATCTCCAACACAAGTTGGGCTGGTTACTGTTTCTATAATTGTAAGTGGTAAAATATTTTCGACTGCAACATTACATGAGTTCCCTAAAAAGGCAATTGTATTTAAATTATTTGAAATTTCTACTGTAAAAGGTGGGATAGCAGCAGGAATAGGACCCATCTCCAAGTCACCATTTGTACCTGTAGCACCAGTTACATCATAGCATATTTGATATAATGATGTTCCAGGATTCAAACTAACTCCTTGACCAGAGTTATCAAACCATAACAATTTTACTGCATCAGCATTAGCATCATACACTAAATTATTCCCTACTGATAATCCTAATGGATTTCCATTTCCAAATGCAATTGATTCAAAAGTCAAAACTGTATTATCCCAAAGCATCCCATATTGAGCACTAAGGATATCTTCAAATCCATCCACTACTCTTACATCCACACATATATTTTCTCCAGGATTTGCTTTTTCACAACAATCCCATTCTAAATTTAATCCACCATTAAAAACTTCAATTACCTCAACTGACCCAGATACCCCTGTAAAATCTGCTAATCCATTTATATCAGCTACTTCAATTGTTCCCCCAAAATTAATTTGTGAGATTTCACTTGTTGCACCAATGATGTCATAACATATTTGGTAAATAGGAGTTTGATCCGTCAAAGTTACTCCTGAACCATTATCCCATGAGAGAGACAAAACACCGTTACTAGAGTTTGTAGATCCAAAGTTTCCGATTGCAGGTGGGTTAGGGTTTAGTAAACCTAATGGATTTCCTGATCCAATTGGAGATAATGGCTGACCTGAACCATCTAAAATAGTTGCAAATGAAATAATTGCAGGATCCCAGGTTACATCATATTGAAAACTAATTACTTGATCAAAGTTGGCTACTTTAATGGGAACACATACTTGAGTTCCTGATTCTCCAGTAACATCCTCAGCGATAAAAGTAATACCAGTTTGTTGTCCTGTTCCATTTCCAGTAACCATTACTGATCCTGAATTTACTGCATGAGGAACTAATTGACTATTTCTAATTACTTCAATATTCCCAGTAAAATCCACATCTGTGGAAGTTTGACCTGCTCCGATAATATCATAAAATATTTCAAAAATGATATCTCCATCACAAGCAGTTACTCCTGAGGAATTACTCCACGAAACAAATAAATTCCCGTTAGAAGCTTGAGATGTTCCAAAACTTCCAACCGCAGGTGGAGAAGGATTTGTTAAACCTGTCAAATTTAAATTCCCTATTGACGTAAAAGAGATTATTGATGGATCCCAATTAATGGTAAATCCAAATCCTTCTACATTTTCAAAATTATCAACTGAAACTTTTACACTTCCTGATGTACCAGTGTCTCCTGACTCATTAGATGCAGTAAAGGTTACATCACCAGCTCCAGCACATCCTGTTCCATTTACGTTGAATGTTCCATTATTTGCTATAACCATTCCGTTGGCTACAGATAATTCATTAAAGTTAGAATCAACAGCCAAAATTGCTCCTCTAAAATCTATTGGAGAAGATTGACCAGCTTGACCAACTACCAAAAATTCTATAGTGAGGAGTTTTTCTCCATCCGCTAAAGTATTTGCTGTAGGGTTGATAAAATCTGGATCTAAGTATTGAGTTACAAAGAAATTAGTAATAGATGCTGGTCCAAATGCACTTGGATAAGAATAACATACCGAAGGGTTTCCGGCTATGTTGCACATGATATTACCATAAGTAGTAATTTCTTGAAATTGCAAAACTTGATCGTTCCATTCCATTTCGAATTGGAAACCAATCATGTCTATAAAGTTTTCGACTGTAACGTCAATAAAAATAGTTTCGCCTGGATCGGCGCTTGATGAAGATGGTGATACATTATAAACTACTTGTGCAGTAGTTGAAAATGTAATTAACCATCCTAAGAATAGTAGTGTTATTATTTTTTTCATGTCCTAATGGGATGTAGATGTTAAAAAATCTAAGTAAAAATCTAGAATTTAAGCAATATTAATCAGTTGCTTATTTAACAAAAATCATTTTTTCTAACAATTGGTTACTGTTCGTTTGTATATAATAAATATATTCTCCTGTGGAAGGGAATATAGTAGAAGCGATTTTCTTTTGATGATAACCGCTATTCATTTTTTCTGTTTCTCTGTAAATTTCTTTTCCAGTTAAATCCGTAATTATCAAAGTTGCCTTTGTCGTTTCTTGTAGATCGAATCCTATTGTTGTAAAGTCCGTAAATGGATTTGGATAATTTATCAATGATTGAATATTTGATTTATCTATTTGTTTTGTTCCTACGATATCTTCATATATAACGACTCCCTCTATCTCGGTAACAGGTAATGGATTTAGGCCATTATCAACTAATTCAGTTGAAGCAGGACTTGTGGCAAATTTTAGTGGAATAGTATCCCCTACAATTCCAGTAGCTTGCATCCGTAGGGTATATATTACCGTTCCATCAGGTACCGAAACTCCTAGCAATGAATCATCATCCCACAAAACAGGTAGCTTCCCTAAATCTAAATTTGCTGCAATATTTCCAAACTGTGATATATCTAAATCAGGTAGGTTAAAGTTTGTAACTTCTAATAAATACAGTTTTGCTGGATCCCATTGAATGGTAAATTGCATACCGACAATAGAATTAAATGCAGAAACAGTTACATCAATATCAAATTCTTCGCTTTCATCGACTGTGATTGATGGAAAAGCAATTATGGGATTTTGCGCTTGAAGCGATAACCCAGTAGTGTAGACTAGGAGAATAGTTAATAGGTTTTTATACATTTTTAAACAATTGGTTGATTACAAAATCTTATTTTATGATATATGAAGCTAGTAACACAGGTTGTCCTAAACCTTTGCTTCCGAGTTTGTTTGATTCATAAAAAAGACCCAATGGGAAAAAATCGGAGTGAAGAATAGATGTTTTTTTTTACATCTGGGAGGATAGCGCACTCGTTTTAATCATGGGAAAATAATTCGTTGTGTTTCTTTTTTGCAAGATTCAATAAAGAATCTTTTTATGTTATGTTCTGATATAAATATTTTGATTTTAAGGAACCAAAATAACTTTGCACAAACATCTCTTTTTCATACTACAAAAAGGAAGCAAAGCATTTTATTTTTATTAAATTGAAACTGCAAAAAACTAAACCACTAAGCTAATTTGGATTTTTTCTTTTTAGATTTTTTTGGAGTGGAGGAAAAGTTGACTATTAGTAGTAAACTATTTACCAAAAAAGTAATATCTGTAAAAAGAAGTCTGAAGTGTATGGGTTTTAATAAAACCTGCAGTTCATGGGATTTCTAAAATTTGGTTCCAGAATTTTACTCTGGTTCTTTTATCTAATCTTTATTAGATAGTTTTTATGTTGTTCATGTTTTACAAAGCAAAGATATACTATGCTAAAGATATTTTTCTACCCTAAAAATGGTATTTTTACTTCGTATTTTTTTATTATATGTGTCACCTAAATATCTAATATGCCTAATTAACAGTAAGTTATAATAAAACTTTAACAAAAAAAGCCGTCACAAAAGGCATGAATATTAATTTGACATTTTTTTTAATATTTAATTCTCTTTTAAAACATTACTTAAAGTTAAACCACTTTCACCTTTCCCACAAATTCATTTTCAAAATTTCATCAAAAAACTTATGATTTTAAATCATACTTTTGTTTTTTTAAAATATTAAAATTATTTATGGGCATCCATTTGGAAAGGGGACAACTACTAATTCATCAAGGTAGAATTGGAATGGCAAAGAAGGAATTGCGGCTTGAATTGAACCAAAATCCAAGTAATGCTTACGCCATGGGATTACTCGGATTTTGCTATTCAACCCAAAAAGATCATAAAAATGCTATTCAGCTCATTGAGTCAGCTGTAGGACTAGAACCTAACAATTCATATCTCTTTTACCTTCTAGCCAAAATCTATTTGCTCGCCAATAGATTCCAGGATTCTATAGCTGCGGCTGATGATGGATTATTATTAAATCCAAATGGTGCAGAATTCTTTTTAATAAAAGGATCAATCTCACTCAATTTAGACCATTGGGAAGATTCTTTAAAATATGCAGAAATGGGTCTGGAAGCAGATCCTGAGCATCTCGAATTAATTAATTTGCGTGCTCGTTCACTCATTCAACTTAATAGAAGAAAAGAAGCTGAAGCCACCATTGATTATGCCTTACACAAGTCTCCAGAAGACCCTTTAGCTCATACTAATAAAGGCTGGATTGCAATTGAAAATAATAATTATAACGAGGGTGTAACTCATTTTAAAGAAGCACTCCGACTAGCTCCAACTTTTAGTTTTGCAAAGACAGGACTTAAAGAGGCCATAAAAGGAAAAAATATTGTCTATCGACAAATTCTTAAATTTTTCTTGTGGACAAATAAGATGAATGACAAAGGTCGATGGCAGTTAGTCATTGGAGCCTATATTGTATATATTAGCTCTATAAAATTAGCCGAAAACTATCCTGCTTTAGCCCCTTTCTTTTATCCATTTATCATGTTTTATATCATGTTTGCATTTTCATCATGGATTGCACAACCACTTTCTAATTTATTTTTAAGACTTCATCCTTTAGGAAAATTAGCATTATCTGAGGATGAGAAGATTGCATCAAACATTGTTGGTACCTTTTTAGGTATCGGAATTACTCTCTTCTTTGTTTTTTTTATCACAAATAGTTTCCTTTGGATCGCACTTGGCATCTGGTTTATTATAATGTTGGTTCCTGTAGGTGGAATCTTTATGATGGAAAAAAGTAGTAAACCTCGCAAATATTTAACCATATATGGAGTGGTTATTGGATTCTCAGGTTTAGCATATATTGGCCTTGATCTACTCGTTAATATTCAAGTTATGCCTTTGATTTATGCATTTATCTTAGGTATTTTTTTCTACGGTTGGGTAGCAAATTATTTAGTCATGAAAGCTGCAAAGGAATATTAGACTCAGCATAAATGAAGATTACAACAAGGTTCTTGGTCAAAATATAAAAAATAAAGTCAACATCAATAACTTGAAATTGGCGAAAATAAATGCTAAATCTTACCTAATCAAATTAAGAGATATAGTATTTTAACAATATCACATCTCGTGAGATTAAAAACCCACAAAAGAATATTTATCATCAGTTTAGCTAGTTTACTCGAATTGGGAATACGAAATCAGGAAATCCAAGTAGCAAACGAATATCTATCATTTGCCGTGACAAAATTTAATAAAACGCATAACCTAATTGAAGGGCGCTAGAATTCCTAAAAAGAAAAATTAAAATTGAGGAATTCAGCTTAAGTAAGATATTCCAAAAGATAACTAATGTATTTCGCCGAAAAAATAACGAACAGGAATTATAAAAGTCTGAATTAGGTGGTTTCGACTAAAAAAAATATTTACCCGTTTAGAAGGTGATAAAATTTCAGTTCTGAGCAGACTTAACAAAGGAGGTAAGTCTGATATTATTTTACATTTAGTAGAGTACATTGATAAAAAAGGTACTGTACTTAAAACCCAATCAAACCTTTAAATGTTACCTTCTTAAAAATTGGTAAATCGTTCAAAAGAATTTTCTATTTTGGAGTATTAACCATTTACAATTAACCGTTAATCATTTTTTTAATGTATGACTTACTCATCGTTGGCGCCGGACCTATTGGCATAACTTGTGCAATCGAAGCACAAAAAGCAGGACTCAATTATGTGGTAATTGAGAAAGGAGTTCTAGTCAATTCTTTATACAATTTCCCCACCAATATGACCTTTTTCTCCACCTCCAAAAAACTAGAAATCGGAGGTATTCCTTTCATTTCTCACAATGAAAAACCAACCAGGAGAGAAGCATTAGAATATTTCAGGAGAGTCAATGAAGATTGGAATTTAAATATTAAATTCTACGAAAAAGTATCCACCATCAAAAAGTTAGACAATAAAATATTTGATGTAAATACCTCTAAAAAAACTTACAAATGTAAATCAGTTATTGTAGTTACTGGTTTTTATGACTTGCCAAAAACTATTGATGTATCTGGAGGTAATTTACCAAAAGTAAAACATTATTATGATGATTGGCATCCTTATATTGGACAAAAAGTAGCTGTCGTTGGTGCAGCAAACTCCGCTTGTGATGTTGCTCTAGAATTGTATCACAAAGGTGCAGAAGTAACTATGGTCATACGAAAAGAATCCATAAGCCCACGAGTTAAGTACTGGATCAAACCTAACATCGAAAATCGAATCAAGGAAGGTTCAATTCCAGCTTTTTTCCAAAGCAATATCACACAAATTAAAGAAGGTGAAATCACTATACAAACTCCGGAAAAATACATCACCATTGAAAATGATTTTGTCCTAGCAATGACTGGATATTTACCAGACTATGATTTTTTCCAAAAAATAGGAATAAGATGTCATAATGATGAATATCAAACTCCTATTCATAATGAGATAACCTTAGAGACTAATATTCCTAATCTATACATTGCTGGAGTTATCAAAGCAGGAAAATACACCAGCAAGTATTTTATTGAAAATACCAGAGAACACGCTGCAATGATTCTAAAAAACATATTGGAACAACGCAAACAAGATGATAGTTGAAGTCTATATCTATTCTGGATATTACCTAGCACCTTGTTTCCACAAAGTCCAATTTCTTTATTTATAAATCTCGAAAGTTCAAGTAGCCTGAGACTCCTATTTTTTCCCTAACTTTGTTTTTTTTTTCTCAAAAAATTAGCGGTGAAGCACTTACTTCCTATTTCAATTATTATTGTCTTCTTGTTCAGTATCCTCCCTACTGGTTGTGTAGATGATTCCACCTATCAAGATATTACTTTCAAAAACTCAGTTGATACACTTTACCGTAGAGGCCTCAAACAATTTAACAAAGACCTTGATAGCATCTGTACAATGCAAAAAGACAGTTTAATTTTAAGTAGCATGGATTCCATCAAAAATATTCGTTTAATGGAAATTGAAAAATTGATCCGTAAATGAAAAAACTAACAATACACATTTTCAGTTTGATTTTATTATTCCTCACTATAGGTTGCGAAAAAAAGAAAATACAAACACCAGAGGAAAGAATAAAAAAAATAGAAATAGCAGTTGCTGAAAGATATGCAGCTCGCCGATTTGATCGTATGAAAATATGCAAAGAAAACGCCATTGTAATAGCTGAGCAGAGAGTAGATTCTTTTCTAATTGCACAAGCAAAATTAATCTCAATCGATACAACGAATAGACCAATCAAACCAATCAAACCTGGCCTACCCGAAATCACACCACCTAAAGATTCTACTGATATAAAACCATTATTTGAAGAAATTTCAGATACAATCCAATAACCTTTACACTAGTTTTTTTATTTAAAAAAAATAAAATTTTTAATCAATCTCTCTATCATTTTTAATCATCTGTTAAATTTCCGTTAAACCCTTTTTTCTTCTAGCTAATCTATTGCGTTTTTTCCAAAAAAATCACCATTTTTGAGGGCTATTAAAAAACAAACTCAATCCTGAGTTCGTCAATAGCAATTTGTAAAACTTCATTATCAGACAATCTCATTATTTGAATTTGTCTGAGTACTAAAACATGTACAAAGAATGCATACTTCCGTTGACATCGAAGCACTAAATCAACAAATTTATATTGAAAGTGCTTTTGTAGAAAAATTGAATATCGAAACTTCTAAAGTCATTGTTGGCCAAGACCACATGATAGAGCGATTATTGCTAGGATTATTAACCAAAGGACATATTCTATTAGAGGGTTTGCCTGGGCTAGCAAAAACTTTAGCCATCAAAACTTTAGCATCAGCAATTGATGCTGACTTTAGTCGAATTCAATTTACACCTGATCTTTTGCCTGCCGACATTATTGGTACAATGATTTACAATCCAAATAAAAATGAATTCAATGTACGTAAAGGACCAGTTTTCGCCAATTTCGTTTTAGCAGATGAAATCAATCGTGCACCTGCAAAAGTCCAAAGTGCTTTGCTAGAAGCAATGCAAGAAAGACAAGTAACAATAGGTAACGACACTTTTATGCTGGAGGAACCATTCCTCGTTTTAGCTACACAGAATCCAATTGATCAGGAAGGAACTTATCCATTACCAGAAGCACAAGTCGATCGGTTTATGTTAAAAGTATTGGTGGACTATCCAAAAAAAGAGGAAGAAAGAGAAATAATTCGACGTAATTTGCAAGCAGGTGGTTTTCCAAAGGTCGAAAAAGTTGTTTCTATTGAAACTATTTTGAAAGCACGGGAGGCAGTCAAGAAAGTCTACATGGATGAAAAAATAGAACAGTATATTTTAGATATAGTTTTTGCTACTCGAACGCCAGAGGATTATGGTTTGGCAAAGTTAAAACCACTTATCAACTTTGGAGGTTCGCCACGTGCAAGTATTAATATTGCCCTTGCTGCTAAGGCTCATGCATTTTTACAACGAAGAGGTTTTGTAATTCCAGAAGACGTGCGAAGTATTTGCCATGATGTATTACGTCATAGAATAGGATTAACTTATGAGGCAGAGGCGGAAAACATATCGCAAGTTCATATTATTAATGATATTTTAAATTCGGTAGAAGTTCCATAGTCTTAGCATCCATCGCTTTTTAAAACCAGTAAACGGAGTTTCTTAAAGACAATGGAATAAAATAAATACCGTTTCCAATACTAATTAAGAAAGAAATCTATTCTAAAAAGATGAAAACTAGGTTGAGTGTCGATAATGTTAAATTGAAAGAAGTCTAAATTTCGTTAATGACAACAACTAATTAAAAATTTGATATCCAAAGAGTTGTGGTGTGTAAAGCATAGGGCAGGCTCATTATTAAGATTGGATTGCAATCCCTATCGATGAAATCGAATATCAAAATAGAAAAACTTATTGTGAATCTATTACCAAAATAAAGGCAAGAAAAATAGATAATAATCTTCCATTCTAACAAAAATTAAATGTCAAAACCTCAAGCAATTTTCTTGATCCTCCTCTCTCCTATTTTTTGTTTAGCACAAAAAGTAGAAGCAAAGGATTATGTCAAAGCATTGTTTGAGAGCCAAACAGAAATACAATGGATTAAACACTATAAAGGTAGAATTGATGACTTGAATGATATAGCCATAACATTAGGATTTGATGGAGATAATTGCAAAGGTAGGTTAACTTATTTACGTAGCCATATAAGTTTTAACTTAGATGGATACATTAAGAGTGGACGTATATTTCTTCAAGAGTTCGATCAAAAAAATGAAATATCTGGAGTTTTATTGGGGGAAATAGAAGGAAAAGTCATCAATGGTAGCTGGAAAAATTTCGATGGCTCACGAGGTGGAAACTTATTTTTAACTGAAACTAATAAGGTTGTAACATTTCCTTCTTATTGTGGCGACAACAAATGGATTAGACAATACCAAGGTCTAATTGCTAATAATAAGTGGGAGATTCTTTTGCAAAAAGAAAGTAGCGATCAACTTACCGGCTTAATTTATAACAAAAATGAAAATTTATCATACTCGATCAAAGGTAAATTGGAAGCTAACCATAATTTCATCATTAAAGCAAAGAATCAAAGAGGCCAAATTGTTGAAACTTTTGTCGGGTACCTTGAAAAAGACCAGCTCACAATTGGAAAAATTAAATCAAATAAAATCACCTTACAACCCTTTGATGGTCTGACAGTAGGATGCATTGAATACGCAGATTATGCTACGGGATACGATATTACTTTTCCAAAAACTACTAACGCAGCATTCAACAAACAGATGGATGGAGAAACCAATGCTTGGATCAAAGCTTGCCGAAAACATATGCTGAGCGTTAAAAAGCAAAATAACTCTGTAAATCCAAAAATGCGAGCTACTGAACGAGGTTTTGCATGGGGAGAAATTGAGTACTTATCTAAAAGTGCAATAAGTGGTTTTATGACTTTCAGTAATACTTGGACACCAGGACAAAAACTGATCTCTTTCAATTTTGATTTCGAAAATGATCGAATGATATACTTAGAAGATGTTTTTAAAAATAAAAAAGACTACCAAAAGTACATTAAGAACTATATCAAAAAAGAAATAAAAAATCATAATTTATACTCTGATACAGATTTTAAAAAGTGGGTTAAAAAAAATGATTTCTCTTATTTTACAATTAGAAAAGATGGAATCTGTTTTAGTACAAAAAATAGTCAGTTGTATGGACGTCAAAGTGTAACTATTCCTTATCGACAATTACAACCATTTTTAAAAAAGAGCTTCATTGCAATGATTAAAGAGTAATCCAAAAAACTCACAAAAAACAAAATATGAAAAATATAATTATGCTTATTTGCGTAAATTTGCTTTTGCTTTCAGATATTTCCTCACAAAAAGAGCCTAAAGCAACTGAAGTTTGGATCCCAGAAGCAAGAGTTGTGACACCCGCTAAAAATAACACACCTCCATCAGATGCGATAGTTTTATTCGATGGAAAAAACCTAGAGGAATGGTCTTCAATGGGTGATGCAAAGGCAGAATGGGAAATAGCAGATAATTGTATGACTGTTTTAAAAGGAAAAGGGAATATCAAAACTAAAAGAGATTTTGGAGATATTCAATTGCACATTGAATGGAGGTCCCCAGCAATCGTCAAAGAGGATGGTCAAGATAGAGGAAACAGTGGCGTTTTTTTCCAGCAAAGATACGAGGTTCAAATACTTGATAATTACAATAACAAAACTTATTCAAACGGTCAAGCTGGTTCTGTTTACAAACAACATATTCCATTGGTAAATGCTTGCAAAAAACCAGGAGAATGGCAAACATATGACATCATTTTTATGGCTCCAAAATTTAACAAAGATAACATCAAAATAAGGTCTGGCTCTTTAACTGTCCTTCACAATGGAGTCCTGGTACAGAACCATGTCGAGGTAAAAGGAACAACTGAAAATGTCGGCCAACCCAAAAACATAGCACATGGAAAGGCACCAATCATGTTACAAGATCATAGTAATCCGGTAAGTTATCGAAATATTTGGGTGCGTGAGCTTTAAATTTATTTTTTTTAGCATCAAAAAATAATCTTAAATCCATAATAAAATGGATACAACAGAACTATTAAAAAAAGTACGAAAGATTGAAATCAAGACTAAAGGCTTGAGTAAACAAATCTTTTCAGGCGAGTATCATAGTGCTTTCAAGGGACGAGGTATGTCTTTCAGCGAAGTGCGAGATTATCAATATGGTGATGATGTTCGAAACATCGATTGGAATGTAACTGCAAGAACAGGCTCTCCACATGTCAAAGTATTTGAGGAAGAAAGAGAGTTAACTGTGATGCTACTAATTGATGTAAGTAAATCTTCTTTCTTTGGCTCAGTCAAACAAACTAAAAATGAAATCAATGCAGAGATTGCAGCGGTGCTTGCATTTTCTGCTTTGAATAATAATGATAAAGTAGGTGTGCTGTTTTTTTCAAATAAAATTGAAAAATATCTACCACCAAAAAAAGGAAAACAACACGTCCTTAGAATTATTCGAGAATTAATTAACCTCGAACCTGAAAATAATGGAACCAATATTGGGATGGCGTTGGAGTACTTGAATAATTTAATTAAAAAAAGATGTATCTGTTTCGTCTTGTCTGATTTCTTGACAAAAGATTATGAAGCACCTCTGAAAATTGCAAAGAGACGACATGATGTAGTTGGAATTCATATCATTGATCCAAGGGAAGAAGCTATACCTAACGTTGGATTAATAAGAGCTGTCGATTCTGAAACAGGCGATACACGCTGGATTGATTCAAATAGCAAATCTGTAAGAGAAAATTATTCTAATTGGTTCAACTCACATATGAGTTATTTTAAAAATACTTTTTTAAAAACAGGAGCAGACTCGGTTACAATCCGAACAAATGAGTCCTACGTCAATAAATTATTAGAATTTTTTAAACGAAGATCAAAATAATGGTTAACGGTTCAATAGTATGAGAATATTTTATTTTTCACTTTTCATTTTCTTGGTAGAATTTAGTTCAGCTCAAGTTGCATTTTCAGTTGAAGTATTGAATGATTCAATGCAAATTGGTGACGTAAATTTTTACCGATTTAAATTAACTCATCCAGAAAACATCACTATCCGATCTATCGATATAAAACCTCTTCAAACAGATCCACTTACGACTACACGATTTTATCAAGATACATCATTTACCAATAATCCTCAAAAAATGGCTCAACTAGAAGAGTATTTTATTCAGCAAGGATTTAGTCGAGAGGTGATGGAAGTTCAAGAGTATGGAAACTGGAGTGATCCTGATGAATCAATGATGTTAATAGGGAGTGAGGCCAATTGGATAAGCCAAAAAAATGGAAATCAAATTTTAAAAGAAAATGACATTCAATTTACTTTTTGGGAAGAAGGTATTCATAAAATACTTCCCCCTAAAATTGAATACGAACAAAATGGATCCTTAAGAACTATTTCTTCGAATGAAATTGAAATCCGCGTTGGATCACCGCTGGCTCAAGAATCTACTCCAATTGATTCAATGACCGTCGAACCCATTAAAAACGTTCGAGAAGAACCTATAGACTTCATTCAAGATATTTTGATTCCAGCGTGCTTATTTATTCTTGGTTTTCTGGTTATCGGAGGTATCATTTACTTTTTTGTCAAAAGAAGAAAAAATGACCCAAAAGTGGAAATTCCAAAACTGACGGAATTTATTCCAGCCAATGTGATCGCATCAAACCAATTAGAAGAATTGAAAGAAAAACAACTTTGGCAAAATGGAGATATCAAAAGTTACCAAAGTGAATTGACACATATCATTCGAACTTATTTGGAAAATCGTTATAAAATAAATGCCTTAGAAAATACCACGAATCAAATTGGTTTGAACCTAAAAAAACTAAACTTAAATGAATCATTGCGAGTAGACGTTCAAAATATTTTACAAGTTGCCGATTTAGTGAAATTTGCAAAAGCTGAACCGGCCGTTAATATTCATGAACAATTTATGATGAAGGCAATTGAATTTGTGAGGTTAACTAAGAAAAGTGATGCAAAAATACAAGAAGAAAAAGAGGCACTAGAGGCAGAGTATCAAAAATTACTGGAAACATTAAAAAGTTCAGAAAAAAAATAAAATCTCAAAAAATAATAACAATAGTAAATGAGTGTTCCTTTTTTAGAAAACTATAATTTTCTAGCTCCATACTGGCTTTTAGGATTAACTCTGCTTCCAATCATGGCTGCTTGGTATTTATCCCAAAGAGAGAAAAGGTATGTCAATTTAAATTTGCCAAGTTTAGAAGCTTTTGAAAAAAGTAGCCTACGTGGTAGATTAAGGGTTTTATTACCAATATTGCGAGCGTTGACAGTCGTTACTTTATTTATTGCAATGGCTCGTCCACAATTAACTTTGCAGGAGGAAGAAATTACAGCCGATGGCGTTGACATCATGATGGTGATGGATTTATCAAGTAGTATGTTAGCACAGGATTTTACACCCGACCGATTAGAAGTGAGTAAAGATGTCGCTGCTGATTTTATTGATAAAAGAAAATATGATCGAATTGGTCTTGCCGTTTTTTCTGGAGAAGCATTTACTCAATGTCCACTGACAACCGACCATCGAATCCTCAAAGAATTTTTAGATGGATTACAATGTGGAATTTTGCAGGATGGTACTGCTATAGGAATGGGACTTTCTACTGCAGTCAATAGACTTAAAGACAGTGAGGCCAAAAGTAAAATTGTGATCCTTTTGACGGACGGTGATAATAATGCTGGATATATCAAACCAATAACAGCAGGAGAAATTGCAAGAGAACTAGATGTGAAAGTTTATACTATCGGAATCGGATCAAAAGGAGCAGCTAGAACTCCGATCCGTAGAAGAAGTAATGGTGATTATGTGTATGGTATGTCTCAAGTCAATTTTGATGAAGACCTTTTGCGTGAATTATCAAAAATGACTGGAGGTCAATATTTTCGAGCGGTCTCAAAAGAAGGATTAGAGGAAATCTATCAAATTATCGATCAATTGGAAAAAACCAAAATTGATGTCACCACAATTAAAAGATATAGCGAAGAATTTTATCTTTTCGCATTGTTGGGAATAATATTTTTAGTGTTGGAAGTCTTGTTGCGTTATACGATTTTCCGGACTATACCTTAAAACAAAACAGGTAATTAGGTTAATCACCTATCTCCTAAAAAAAAGCATATGTTTCGCTACGAGCACTTCGAAAATTTATTGACCTTAGGAGTAATCCCTATCATAATTGCTGTATTTCTATGGATGTGGTATGCTCGTAAACGAGCAATGGCAAGATTTGCAGATTTGAGCTTGATGGGACAATTAGCTCCTCAAACGAGCAAATATAAACACCTCATCAAACTTGTAATTATTTTGCTAGGGTTAATCGCTTTGGTCATCGGTTATGCTAATCCACAATGGGGAGCAAAACGTGAAAAAGCAAAACGAAAAAGTGTTGATGTATTTATCGCCTTGGATATTTCAGAAAGTATGCTGGCAACGGATATCTCTCCCAATCGATTAGAGCGAGCTAAACGTTTTGCTCAACAACTAGTCGAAGAGCTTAAAGGCGAACGTATTGGTAACATTATCTTTGCTGGTAATGCTTATTTGCAAATGCCATTAACCACAGATTATGCTGCTGCTCAACTTTTTTTACGTAGCTCTAACACCAATATGGCTCCCACTCAAGGTACTGCTATCAGCGAAGCAATAGATTTGGCTGAACAATCTTTTGCACAAAACAACAAACAGCATAAAGCACTCATTATTATTTCTGATGGAGAAAATCATGATGACGAGGCAATCACTCGAGCAAGAGAAGCCTACGAAAATGGTTTGATGATTTTTACGGTTGGTGTCGGAACACAGCAAGGTGGATTAATTCCAACCCAAGCACAAGGTTTTCCAGATTACAAAAAAGATAAAGATGGAAAAACCATTAGGACAACAATAAATGAACAAATGCTTTCTGATTTAGCTTCTGCTGGAGCAGGTGCCTATTTTAACATTTCAGATGGAGATCAAGTTATCACTGCTATACAATCAGGGATTGAAAAAATTGAAAAACAGGAATTTGAAACTCGTTCCTTTACTGAGTATGCGAGTTATTTTCAGTGGTTCATTGGCCTAGCTCTATTTTTTATTTTATCCGAATTTTTTATTTCTTATCGAAAAAATAAATATTTAAAAGGGAAAGATTTTTTCAATTAGATATGAGTGATGTAAATTATCATCTTCAGCGTTCTTCTCAATTTTACGAATTAGATCGATTTGAAAATTGCTACCAAGAAGCCACTGAAGTATTAAAATATGATGCAGAAAATGAAGAGGCATTCTTCCTTATTATTCTTGCCCTTTTACATCAAAAAAAATATGACAAAGCAGAACAAATTGGAAATACCGCTATTGGGACAAATCCTGGTTCTGATCGACTTTTTTATGCAATGGGGATCTTAAACAATCGAAAAGACAATTTTGGAAAAGCAAAAAATTATTTAGAGGCTGCTATTCGAATAGCACCAACAAAAAGCAAATACTTCGTACAATTGGCAAAATCACACTTGTATTTTAACCAGGTTAAACAAGCGCAAGCATTACTCCATCATAGTCTAAAACTTGATCCCAATAACGAATCTGCTTTACAGCTCAAAAGTTTATTAGAGCAACAAACAGGCGACAGTCAAGAAGCTCAATTTTTAGCGGATAAAGCATTAAAATTATCTCCCGAAAATGCTCATACACATTTAATAAAGGCAACGTTGAATTGGAAAAACAAAAACTTCGAAGCAGCAGAATCACATTTGGAAACTGCCGTTCAACTCCAACCTCAAAATCAAGACATATTGGCATTATGGTTAGAATCTCGAACTCGGAACCTCTCAAAATGGAAAATTCCAATAAATTTATTGGCAGGAAATAGTCAGGGATTAATTCGTACAAGCTTAACCTCTGGAGTACTAACCTTCCTTGTAAATGTATTGTTATCAAATCAAGTGGATTTTGGACCAGTTATATGGATAGGAATTATTTTGGTTTTGACTCCGAGCATAATATTTTGGTTTATCCGTCCATTTTTAAAATTTAGTTTTTTGAATAAAAAATTTAGTTGGGCAATTTTTGAAGTAGCAAACCAATCTTTGCCAATTGAATTTTTAGCTTGTCTAAATATAATTTCTTCTCTCATTTATTGGATTTCAGGAAATGGATTATTTTTTGGAATCTCTTCTTTAAGTACTTTGATTGGTACAGGATTGGCAGCTTCAAAAAATACAGACTCTTATTTCCCCATTTTTAAAAATCCAAACCGAACTAGTGGAGTTTACTTTATTATTACCGTCCTATCAGCGTTAGTTTTATTCTTTTTAAATAAATGGGGAAAATAAAGTATATTTTTTAATAATTTTTAACGTTAAATATATTGCTTAGAAAATTACAATTTCCGAAATTTGTATTTGCCTTATTATCCTCATTTTTTATTATTTTTATTCTATGAAAAAAATCATATTTTTTTTAATCCTAAGTTTCATTTCACAATTGACGTTTTCACAAACAACACATAAATTGTTGCGTGAAGGAAATAAGGCTTACAAAGAAGATAATTTCACCAAAGCTGCTGAAGACTATTACAAAGCTTTAGCTAAAGATCCCTCAAACATTAAAGGGAAGTTCAATTTGGGTAATGCTACTTATAAAAATGAAAGTTTTGATGAAGCCATTAAACACTTCTCAGCTAGTGCAGAATTAGCCAAAAATCAGCAGACAAAAGCTGATGCATATTACAACTTAGGTAATTCTCTTTTCAAAAAAGCACAAGCAGCAAAAGGAGAAGGTTTGGAGAAAAGTGTGGAGGCATATAAAAATTCATTGCGACTTAATCCAGACGATAAAGACACAAAGAAAAATCTCGCGCTTACTCAACGGTTGATTCAAATGCAACAAGAAAAACAAAAGCAACAGCAGCAGCAACAAGATGAAAATCAAGAAGAACAGAATGAAGAGAAACAAGAGCAGCAAGAACAAGAACAACAAAAGGAAGAACAGAATGAAGAGAAACAAGAGCAGCAACAAGAGGGAAAACAACAGCCTCAAGATCAACCTAAAGACTTAAGTAAAGAGGAAGCATTAGAACTTTTGAAAATCATGGATGACGAGGAAAAGAAAGTTCAAGAAAAAATGAGAAAGGCTAAAGGAAATGGAAAAAAACCAGATAAGGATTGGTAAAGTTAAATTCGGATTAATTGAAATTTTAAAAAAATAAGAAATGAAAAAATTATTCAATATAAGTTGTTTTATTTTACTCCTTACTTTTCAATTAAGTGGAAAAATCATAGAAACCGAACCTATATTTTCTATTGAGGTAAGTAATACAGAAGTGCTCTTAGGTAATAATATTGAAGTAAGGTTTACTTTAAAAAATGCAAACGGACAAAAGTTTGAAGCCCCAAATTTTAGAGACTTTGACATTGTTAGTGGCCCAAATCAGTCGAGTAGTTTTAGTATGATAAATGGTGAAACCACACAAAGTATTTCCTTTACATATTTTTTGCAACCAAAAAACATTGGTAACTTCTATTTAGAGCCTGCATTCATTGAAGCTGATGGAGAAACGTTGGAAACACAACCAATTGAAATTATAGTCTTAGAAAATCCAGATGGAATAATAGAAAAACCACAACAAAAAATGCCTAATCAAATGGAATTATTTAATTCCCCATCTCATGATCTTTTTGACTTTCCTATGAATTTGGATATATTTCCCGAGCTTCGAGTGTTTCCAAAAATTGAGATTACACCTAAATCAAAAGAAAAGAAAAAAAATAAATCAAAGAAAAAAGGAAAAGTTTATAAAATCTAAGCCTCGGCTTTTATAGTTTACCCCCACAAGGCAACTTAAAGTTATCTTGTGGTCTCTTAGCTTTCAGCATTATTTTCCAAAATATAATTATGAATATTTTTTTTCGAATCAATACGCTTACACTTCAAAAAATTAATTCTACTTCTGTTTCAAAATTTAGAAAAAACAAACCTAAAATTTTATTTACCTTCTTTTGCTTTTTTTTTGCTTTTTTTAATTTAGCTCAAAGTCAAATTACTTTTACTGCTCAAGCTGATACTAGGAGAATTGTTGAAAATCAATATTTCTCCATTACTTTTAAAATGACAAATGGAACTTGGACGGAATTCACCCCTCCAACATGGCGGGGTTTCAATCAAGTTGGCAATCCTTCCCAAAGACAGTCGTCTACTATCATCAATGGAAAAGGAACCTCTTCTTTATCAGTCGTTTATAACTTAAAGGCAAATAAAAGTGGTAAATATAAGATTGGTTCAGCTACTGCAAAAATCAATGGAAAAATCTTAAAAACTAAACCATTTTCTATTGAGGTAGTAAAAAAGAAAAATCTACCTCCTGGAACAGCTGCAGCGGGAGAAGAGTTTTTTGTTCGAGTTGAGCCTAGTACTACCATTGCTCGAATTGGCCAACAAATTACTGTCGATTATAAATTATATACCAAAGTAAATATTGAGAGTTATGATATGGGCGCAGATCCAAATTATAATGGATTTTTTGCTCAAGATATTAGACGATTTAGTTATCGAACTATGCAAGAAGAAATTAATGGAGAAATGTATGCTACCAAAGTATTCAAACGGGTAGCTTTATTTCCACAACAAGCAGGGTTGTTAACGATTGAACCAATGAATATTCGATTAGGGAAATCAGAACCTAGTCAAAGAAGAAGCTTTTTTTTTAACGAAGTTAAATATTTCCCTTACCAAGTAGATTCTCTTGACATCAGTGTCATACCATTTCCTTCTGATAGTATTCCACCTAACTTTAGTGGAGCAGTGGGAACTTACATCATGAAAGCTTCAGTCAACAATCGAAAACTAACAACGGATGATGCAATGGTAATCACAATGTCGATTGAAGGTAATGGTGACTTGAAAAGAATTATTTCTCCAACAATGGATTTAGGTGAAAATTTTGAAGTGTATGATCCAAGAATATTAGAAGAAACTACTTTTGAAAAAGGAGGCGAAATTTATGGAAGAAAAATTTTAGAATATCAAGCATTGCCATTAGAGCCTGGTAACTTTTCTGTACAACCTCGCTTTACTTATTACGATACAGATAGTTTAGACTTCATTACCCTTGGGGTAAATCCTCTTGATGTAAATGTCAAAAAAGGTAGAAGAAAACGAACGACCCATATTACTGACAATGGGGCTATTAAACTTGAACTTCTGCCTATCAAAATCCAAACATCCTTTTCTAAAAGAGGAGAATTCTTTTTTGGATCTCCATTGTTTTGGATTTTAATCTTATTACCTTTTCTATTTTTAGGAGGTGCATTAATTTATAGACAAAAATTAATTCGGGAGGAATCAATTGATTTCGAACTATTAAAAATGCAACGTGCACGTAAAGTGGCGGTGCAAAAACTATCTCAAGCCGAACAGTTCATGAATAACAAAAATTCTAAAGGATTTTATGACGAAGTATCGAGAGCTTATTTTGGGTATGTTTGTGATAAATTAAAAATTACAGTTGCAGAGTTATCCAAAGCTAATATTCATGATAAATTACAGTCATTAGACGTTTCTCAACAACACATTGACAGTTTTATCAAGATTATCAAAACTTGTGAAATGGCACTTTTTGCAGGAATGGACAATTCATCAGCAATGCAAGAAACTTACAATAGTGCCAAAGGAGTAATTGTAAAAATCGAAGAAGAATTAAATTAATATTTTTTCACTAAGTCGGTTATAAGTTTTATCCTAAAGAGGACCGAAAGATTAAACTAAGAAAACCATACATTCAACCTTCATTCATAATCTTATATCAAGTTTTAAATTAAATAATCTAAATCATATTCAACTTTTGTTTAAGTTAATTAATTAATCTCAGTAATTTATACCAAATCATCCTTATCAAATAATTTGGATGAATCCTTTTTGAAAAATATATTTCTTTTTTCCTTAAATATAAACCCAGCTGCAACTCCAAAAACGAACCCTCCAATATGAGCCCACCATGCTGTACCTCCTTGTGAAGCTTGGCCCATCTCTGAAAAGCCGCTGAATAATTGCATTCCAATCCACATTCCTAAAAAAATAAATGCTGATAATTTAACCGATCTAAAGAAGACTAGAACTACAACTTTCACTTGTGACTTTGGAAACATTACAAGGTAGGCTCCTAATACTGCCGAAATAGCTCCACTTGCTCCAACAGTGGGAATTGAACCAGAACACATATTAATCATGTTCTCTGCACATTTTATCCCTTGAGCATTGCCACAAGGATAACAACAACCCATTTGCTCAGTACCTGCTCCCAGGTAAATATGAGCTATAGTGGCCGCAATTCCTCCTAAAATATAAAAAATAACAAATTTAAAACTCCCAACTGTAGCTTCTATATTATCTGCAAAAACCCAAAGAAAGAGCATATTTCCAATTATATGCATTGGTCCTCCATGCATAAACATACTTGTCAATATTGTATGATAATTTCGACCATTCAAGATATCATCTGGAATCGATCCATATTCACATATCAATAAATTGGGATCTTGCATTTGTAAAATATAAGCGATCATATTTAGAGCAATAAATCCGTAAGAAAATAATGGGAAATACCCTCCTTTAACTTGATCATCACCGATTGGAAAAAACATAATTTAATTATTTTATTCGAAGTGAAAATTAGAATTTTTTTTTCAGAAATTTACACCATCATTTTGACAAAAAGTGATATTTAATCTCAAGTCTTTTTCCTACTTTTGAGTGATTAACCTGAAATCACATTTAAATTATAAACAGAGTGCTAACACGAACTTTATTATTCCTCAATAGTTGCTTACTTCTTTTATCTTTCGGCAGGTCTTCTTTTATTTTCCAACAAGATATCAACATAAACCAAAACTTTGCAAAGACCTCCTTGTCAACAGCGAGTCCAGATAATTTTTGCAATGGAACTTTAGGGGAAAATATTTTTAATGATGGTGATTTTGGATCAGGTCCTGCAAATGTTTTACCAAGTGACATGAATGGCTATGCACCCAGCTACACTTATCAAGCTAATCCTCCTCCTAATGATGGTTCTTATACTATCACTAACAATACTACAACTTGGGGAAGTTTTGCTGCTACAGCGTGGATCAACATTGGAGATAATAGTACCGATCCTGAAGGTTACATGATGGTTATCAATGCGAGTTTTGATCCAGGTATCTTTTATGAAAAAACAGTCGATAATCTTTGTGAAAATACATTTTATCAATTTTCTGCAGATGTTATTAGTCTATTGAATCTCAATAGCAATGAGATTAAACCTAACCTAGATTTTTTGATTGATGGCGTAGTTCAATATTCTACTGGACAAATCCCAAATAATACAGAGTGGAACAACTATGGCTTCACATTTACCTCAGATCCAGGAACTACTTCTTTAACTTTATCAATTCGAAATAATGCTCCAGGTGGTTTAGGGAATGATTTGGCAATTGACAATATTGAATTTCGTGCCTGCGGCCCAGAAATTGATGCAAGTGCAACGAATCCTTTTTTTTGTGCTGGCCAACCTAAAACAATTAATGCCTCTGTTTTCGGAACACAATATCCGACCCCCTATTTCCAATGGCAAATCAGTTCAGACAATGGAGTAAATTGGAATGATTTAATAGGAGAAAATGACAACTCTCTTTTTATCAATAATCCAAGTGAAGGAGATTTGTATCGGACTTTAGTTGCAAATTCAATTAGCACTATTGCCAACTCAAAATGTCGAGTAATTTCAAATATTGTTGAAATGATAGAATCACCTTATGAATTTATACAATATGATACTCTATGCCAAGGGTTAGAAATACAGGTTGGTAATTCAATTTATAATTCAACTGGAATGTATGTCGATAGTTTAATTGCATCGAACGATTGCGATAGTGTAGTAATTACCTTTTTGGAAATAGCTCCTGATTTGGGAATCACAGCAGATTTGGAAATTATTCCTCCTAGATGCCCAGGAGAAAATAATGGTTCTATTATTATATCAAATATTCAAAACGGTTCTGGCACCTACTATTTATCCATCAACGGAGACCCAACTACAACAAATCTAACCATTGAAAATCTATCGCAAGGAAGTTATGCTATAAACATCACAGATAGCTATCATTGTGAAACTACCCTAAATGCAGTAATTGTTGACCCAGTGGCTGTTCAAATTGATTTAGGTGAAGATGTCACAATAAAATTAGGAGAATCACATGATATTCAAGTGCTATCAAATCTAACAATTGAGTCATTTATTTGGTTGGAAACTGACGGATTAAATTGCCCTATAGATTGCCTTAATCCGAACCTTAGCCCTCTCGAAACCACTACATATACCTTGATTGCGCGGGATGAAAATGATTGCACCACAATAGATTCTGTTACCATTTTTGTGGACAAATCACGAAATGTGTTTATTCCAAATGCTTTCTCTCCAAATGGAGATGGATTTAATGATTACTTTACAATTTATGGGGGGATCGATGTGGAAGAAATCGTTAATTTTCAAGTTTACAATCGATGGGGCGATGTTGTTTTTTCCAAGAAAAATTTTCAGCCAAATGATAATTTAATCGGTTGGGACGGATTCTTTAATGGAAAAAATGTAAACAATGGAGTTTATATTTTCTCAGTAGAAATTCTTTTTAAGGATGGGTTAAAAGAAATGTATTCAGGAGATGTGACTATAACAGAATAAATTTGAAGATCTTGTTCAAATAAAAATCCTTTGCCGAAATGAATCGACAAAGGATGAAAATTTAACTCGGATGTTATAAGATAGTTCTTATTAAATAGTTCTCGTCAGTTTATTTTTTTCGATAAAAACGATTCTATAAATATTTAACTCAATAACTGTAGCAAGTTAAGTATCGGGTATTATTCAGCTATTTAAAAATCTATTCACTAAATTCAATATATGGACCTTTCCCTCTTTCAAATTATTTCTAACTTCATTTGTTTGGCCCAAGTACAAACACCACCTCCGGGCAGTAAGAATCTTTGAAAAGATCGAATACTTTAAAACTCAAATTTTACTCTCTAAACCCAAATAATTCTTAGAGTTTTAATTCAAATGCTTTTAACAGTTGTGCTTCAAAATATTAAATAGTATTTTCTCCCTAGTTTACAACTCTCGACCGAAATCTTACTAAAATAAATTATATTTTAGTATTTTTCATGTGCTATAGATCTATTGAACTGGCAATTATTAAGTTTGCTTTATATTCTTTGTTGTTTTACCAATAAAGACTAGTAAAAAAGGAAATTGGTTGGGTAAAAGTTTGATTTTAATATTCTATTAACTTTCTACTTTGAAAAATGATATAAGAAACAGTCACTTAAACCTCCTTTTTCATAACCTTCTTTTAAACTCTTAATCGATTTTTTTCTTTCTAATAAACACTCAAAAACAAACACTCATCAATCGCCTCATCATAGAATTGAGTTTCTGAAAATTCATTAATAAACCTTAAATAATAGCTATTATATCTTTCTGGTAAAATCGGAATTAAATTATCATAGGGATGATACTCTGTTTCTGGATCTACATAATATTCATTTAAATCACATTTCGCCAACATAAAACAAGCACGTGCTGCTAGTTCCTTATTTTTAGCTAAATCCAAAGCCTTCTCATAATATTTTCTAGCTTGATTCATTTTCTTATTCTCGATATTCCCTAACTCCGATTCGTTTATCAAATAGCGATTATCCTTATTAACGTACCCCCAGTTTCCTCCACTACGAAAAAGATCAGTCACATACCATGAATCTCCATAATAAGTCATGTTGTAGTATGCATTCCCCAATTGATAAAAAGAGGATGCACCACTTTCCAAATGTGCACGACCTTGATACTCCAACCTTAATAACTCTTCTATAATTCCTACACGATCATACATTGTTGTATCAGTCATTGGGCAATGAACACAATCAATTATATGTTCATGAAATGGATTAAACTTTGGCTCCTGATCTCGAAAATTCCGAGGGATTTTCCGAAAGGTTTCAGCGGCAGCCTCAATTTTTCCATTATTAAAAAATAGGATTCCTTTCAATAAGAGTAAATCATTCTTAATCGTTGATAAACCATCTTTCTTGACTAGAACTTCCTCCAAATTGCTTTTATTTTCTTTTTCACAAATCCTCAGAAGGTCTTCAATCATTGACATATCAGGATTCATCTTTAAGGCATCCAAAGTGTGGTGCAATCGGAAAGCTTTTCCTTTCTCACCAGATTTAATATATAAGTCTACTAATTTGTCGTTGATATAATTTGGGAAATCTTTATAATTCCAATAATTTGAATTATTACGAATAATATTTCCGATTTCATTTTCATCCTTAGTCGATATTGGATAATTATATTGAGCAATTTTCAATGCTAATTGTGCGACCTCTAATTGATTCACCATCACTTCATTTTCACTTCCCATTGAATTCCTAAGCCTAGTAAAAATCTGATCAGCCCCTGCATAATCACCACCCAAAAAAGTCAAATAGCCTTCAGCAATTCGCCATAAATCCAAATTAATTACTTTCTTTTCTTTTACGCATTTGGTTACAAACTCTGTAGTTTGTTTCAAATATTTTTCTGATTTTTTTCGAGGTATTTTAAAATATCTTTTGTTACGTTTTTTATTATTATTGAAATCCTTTCCTAAAAAATCTTTCTCTAATTTGACGATTTCTTTAACTAATAATAATTCTAAATTTTCATTCTTTGGATCGTATTCATAAATTTTTTCCATCTCAAAAATCACTCGACTATCATCATGATTGGCTCGAATCGTGTATAACATAGCCCGTTCTTCATCACTTTTACATTTCAAAACTAACTGATCCCATTCTTCATTGCTTTTTATGGAGAAACTTTGATAAGCAGACTGTCTTTTACTTAAACAATTCGCAAATATCAAGGAGTACAAGTATGCTGCCTCTACCCTTTCCCCGATCCTCAATAAAGCTCCCGCTTTGTGTCCCATAATCCAGTAATCCAACAAACTAGGATTAGCATGAACCTTTGGCATTAACTCATTAATTAAGTTTAAAACTTCATTGTATGCCTTGGAATAATGAGCTAATCGAATAACTTGATAAGCATATCTCAAGCGTACATAATGAGATTCTGTTTCAACAAAAGCATGTTTACCTCGAACGATCATTTTCTGCATCTCTACCACATCTCGTTCAGGTGCACTCCACCCCACACCTACAGTCACATGCCTTTCACATTGTTTAGCGTATATCAGATACTCCATAACTTCACTACATTTTTCATCTCGTAGATGATGAGCAAAATTATTATTCCTTAACCGTCTAGGTAATCTTGCTTTTTTATTATTAGAAGCATTCCGAAGTTGTTTTATGTCATTTACCGTTGCTTTATAAATGACATTTCGAATATCTTTTATTTGATATAAGTTACAAAATCGTTCATTCCATTCCTGCAAATTTTCATCTTGTTGAATATATTCTAATGAGTCAGGTGACTTATACAAATCATTAAACTTTAAGAAATATGGCGCAAAGGTTGCATTATTGTCTACAATATTAGGATTCAAAAATGTGTAACCTTCGAAAGTCAAATGATATGGACCACAACCCTTAGAAATTTGGAAAGGGAGGATTAACAAAAAGAAGAATAGTGAGTATCGAATATTACTTAAATATATCAATAATTTTTTCAAGGTTTCCATAAGGGTAATGTTTGATCGTTGTCGTATCTAAATGATAAAAACTAAGCGTAAGGTTTGCGTTTTCAATTTTAGATTTTAAAAGTTCAGAAGATATTTTTAACGTTTCTAAAGGAACTGTTTCGAGTCGAATAATATCTCCTTCGTAAAGATATTTTCCGTGAAGATAAGTACTTTCTACTATCTCAAAATGGCGTTCATCAGTTTGTAAAAAAAACGTATCATCATCCATGTCTTCTACCCTCAGATTATTGATTAACTTTATCATTCCTCCACTTCGATATAAAACACCCCAAGAAAAAATTGGCAATGCCACATCTAATTCCAATGGGTAATTTTCAAAATTAAAAAAGTATTGTTTGGCAACATTTAAATCGAGAATAGAATTTTTAGTTTTATAGTCTTTAACATCATCGACATTATAAAACATCAACATTCCTCGATCAACAGGAGGGACTCCTGTACGTTTAAAATATTTGATTTGATGCAATCGAATCGTCACACTTAACTGAATATTTTTTTTTTGAATTTCTTTCTTAAGAAAACGTAATAATCGAAAATACTTTTCCCTTGTTGTTTCTGACCAATCGCAATCTATCTGAATTTCTTTCATCTCTTTTTTTATAGAAAAAATTTTCTCTAAAATATTTTTACCCAGTAATTCCATTTTCTCCAATGGGTAATTTTTCAAACTCCGATTAGTGATAAAAATTGTAGGAATAATTTCGATATTTCTCAGGTCAGCTGAATCTATAAGTACTTCAGCTACTGGCAAAGGCTCTTTTATTTTTCCATTCCAATCTATATCAAAAAATTTGACGTAGAGTTTTTTTACAGAAAGCTTTTGAAGGTAATCTTTTTCAGACTGAGTGAGAGAAAAGTTAGTTTGCCAATGGTAGAATGCAGGGGTAATTTCATTTTTACTAGACGTGCAGGAAGTGATATAAAAAAACAGAAGAATGATTTTTATCCCAAAACATAGAAGGTATTTATTTTTTTGTAAAACCATTATTATTCTAAAATTTTATAAAGGGATGAATTCCTGGACTTATCCAGTTTTCAATATTTATGGCTTTTATTGTTTTGAAACTTTTAGTTGAGATATAAACTTATTTTTTCTTGCTTTGAAAAAATTGAAAAAATTGATTCACACTTTCTTTTAAATCATAACGTTTAACTAATTGTAATTTGAGCCGATTATTTTTATTCTTTTACTCTTTGATTTAAAATAGTTTATGGAATAGCGATAAATAAAAGGTTAGTTTAGAGAACTTCAACTGTAACTCTTACCAAGATCATCTTCAAATCGAAATTGATCTATTTCATATAAAAGAATTATATTTTACTTCCGAATATTCTTTTAGATTAAAATATTCTATCCTTAAAGACTTTAATCGAAATTTTTCTCCTTTTACTCAAATTTATTGACAAAAACGTAAGTAACATTATAGTAATGAATGCTATTATTATAAAATGCTTGCTCTGAAAATTCGAACAATGATTAAGATTGCGAAATAAAAATTAATACTATTTAAAACAACAAAGCAGATCATTTATCGAAAAAAAAATTGTTGAATGCCACTTACTATATAAGACTATCTTTTCACTTTTATCATTTTCATTCATCAATTATATTTTAAACCAATCCCTCCCGAAGCAAATCATGCAAATGAATCACACCAAGATATTTTTCCTCATCCACTACAATTAACTGAGTGATACTTTTTGATCGCATCACCTCAAGTGCTTTAACCGCCATTTCATTTGGATCAATCGTTTGAGGATTCTTGGACATGATATCTTTTGCTTTAAGATGTCCCACTTCATTTTTGCTCAGCAACATTCGACGTAAATCTCCATCAGTAATGATCCCTTTTACATCTTCACTTTCATCAACTACAACTGCTACACCTAATCGTTTGGAAGTCATTTCAATAATTGTATTTCTAATATTTTCATTTTCCAAAACAAAAGGTTTGTTATTCTGAGGATAGATATCATTCACTCGTAAATACAATTGTTTTCCTAATGCACCACCAGGATGATATTGTGCAAAATCATTTGCTGTAAATCCGCGCAATGCTAGAAGCGAAGTTGCTACTGCATCTCCCATTGCCATTTGTGAAGCTGTGCTTGCAGTGGGTGCTAAATTATTTGGATCCGCTTCTAGTTCGCAAGGAGTGTGCAAAATATAATCTACTTTTTTTGCCAAAAAAGAATCAACATTACTCACCATTCCAATCATCAAACTCCCTAATTTTTTCACCAAAGGAACAAGGACTTTTATTTCTGAAGTTTCTCCACTTTTGGAAATACATAACACAATATCATCCGTTTGAACTATTCCTAAATCTCCATGAATCGCATCTGCAGCATGCATAAAGACAGCAGGTGTTCCTGTTGAATTAAAAGTTGCAACCATCTTCTTAGCAATAATAGCACTCTTCCCTATTCCAGTGACAATTAATCTACCTTTTGATTCAAATATCGCTTCTACACACTTGCAAAAAATTTGACCTACACTTGCTTCTAATGCATTGATTGCTGCTGCCTCAATTCGGATTGTTTTCAATGCAGTAGATGATATTATTTCTTTTTTATTCATATGATTATTTGGGTGACAAATACCTTTTTTAATTAAACAAAGCCTATTGTCTGAGAGTTTAAATTTTATTACTTTTGACGACTTTTAGAAAAACATGAGAAAATTCCCCCATAAACTGAAATAATCTTTCGAAATAAAATAGATTTTTACCATCCTCTAAGATAATTGCAGGTACTATAATTTATGTAATAAAGAAAGCGTTAAATCTCCGAATTAGACAATTTTTTTTCTTATATTTACTAATACTACTTAAATGAATTTTAAGGACATCTTTAACAAATGTAATTAGGTTTTTTCAGAACTCACTATTCCATTTTTGTTTATGTTCTTTCATATTTCAAAATACTCAGTATAAGTTTCCTATGGAATGGTTCAAAAGTCATATTGTTACTTTTGGTTGCTTCTGATTGTCGTACTTTTATATTGAAACGATTTAATTTTCCAAACAAACTCCTCTTTTCAAAATAAAATATAGAGAAAACAAACAACTAAAAAATGTTCAATCTGTCCAAGGAATTTTCCAGAACCAAAATACATTTTAATAAACCATAAAAAGAAACAATGTTACAATCAGAAATGATAGCAACAAACGAAAACCTACACGAAGCACTCCAACATTTCTTTGGCTTTGATAAATTTAAAGGAAACCAAGAAGCAATTATAAAGAGCATTCTAAGCTCCAATGATACTTTCGTAATAATGCCCACGGGTGGCGGAAAATCACTTTGCTATCAACTTCCAGCAATGATGATGGAAGGAACTGCCTTGATTATATCCCCTTTAATAGCTTTGATGAAAAATCAAGTAGATTCTATCCGAAGTTATAGTTCGAATGATGACGTAGCTCACTTCCTCAACTCTTCCTTGACTAAGGTTCAAATGAAAAAAGTAAAAGGTGACATCAGATCTGGTATAACTAAAATTCTTTTCGTTGCACCCGAAACTTTAACTAAAGAAGAGAATATTGAATTTTTCAAAAACACAAAAATCTCTTTCGTAGGTGTTGATGAGGCACATTGCATTTCAGAATGGGGGCATGATTTCCGACCTGAATACAGACGAATTAAAGAGATTTTAAAATTAATTGGTAATAATATTCCTGTAATTGCTTTAACAGCAACTGCCACTCCAAAGGTTCAACTAGATATAGTTAAGAACTTAAACATGTCCGGGGAAAACAGTTTTGTTTCTTCCTTTAACCGAGATAATCTTTATTATGAAGTACGTCCAAAAGGAAAAAAGGAAAACACGATTAAAAATATTATTCAGGTCATCAAAACAATGCCTGGAGAATCAGGAATCATCTATGTTCAAAGTAGAAAATCAACTGAAGAAATTGCTAAAGTTTTGAATGTCAATGACATTAAAGCTGCACCATATCATGCTGGATTGGATGCAAAAACTCGTTCAAGGACTCAGGATGATTTCTTAATGGAAGAAAAAGATGTGATTGTTGCTACTATTGCATTTGGGATGGGTATAGACAAACCAGACGTTCGATTTGTTATTCATTACGATATTCCAAAAAGTATAGAAAATTACTATCAGGAAACGGGAAGGGCAGGTCGTGATGGATTGGATGGAAGATGCATAGCCTATTATAATTATAAAGATATTCAACGGCTAGAAAAATTCTTAAGAGACAAGCCAGTTGCAGAGCGTGAGATGACAGCTCAACTGATGCAAGAAATTATGGCTTATGCAGAAACTACAGCTTGTCGTCGTAAATTTTTATTGCATTATTTTGGGGAGCAATACGATGATGGAGAATGTAATAAAATGTGTGATAACTGTCGTCATCCAAAAGAAAAAATTGAGGTTCAAACTGAAATGCAGCAGGGCTTGGCTGCAGTAGGTAGTTTGAATGAAAATTATGGTATAAAACAGTTGATTGAATTTATCATGGGTAAAAACACCAAAGACATGATTGATTTCAAACATGATCAATTACCATTATTTGGTGCCGGAAATGAAAAGGATGAAAATTTTTGGAGTTCTGTGTTCAGACAAGGATTATTAAATAATTTAGTTTATAAAGACATTGAAAACTACGGGTTATTTAGATTAACTGAATCCGGGAAAGCTTTTATAAAAAGTCCCAAACCTATTCAAATTACTCTAAATCATAATTATGATAAAGTGACTCAAGAATTTGATGCAGCTGTAGCTTCCTCCGGTAAGTCTGCAGTTCTAGATAAAGTCTTGATGAATATGTTGAAAGACTTACGTAGAAGTATTGCCAAACAAAAAAATGTACCTCCTTTTGTTGTATTCCAAGATCCCTCATTAGAGGATATGGCTACACAATATCCTATTTCTATGGCGGACATGGCACACATTTCTGGAGTAAGCTCTGGAAAAGCAAGTCGCTACGGCAAGCCTTTCGTAGAAATGATTAGTCAGTATGTTGAAGAAAATGAAATTGAAAGACCAACTGATATAGTAGTCAAACAAGTTGCTAACAAATCAAGAGTCAAAGTAAATATTATTCAAAGTATTGATCGAAAAATTCCTTTGGGAGATATTGCTTCCTCAAATGATTTAAGCATGGAAGATTTATTGGAAGAACTAGATGCAATTGTTGTTTCAGGAACTAAGATAAATATTGATTATTACCTAGAAGACAATGTCGATGAATATTCAAGAGAAGATATTTATGAATACTTTATGGAAGCTGACACAGATAGCCCTGAGGATGCATTCAAAGAATTACAAGAAGATGATGTTACGATGGAGGAAATTCAATTAATGCGAATTAAATTCCTTTCCGAAATGGCTAATTAAGATTTTGAATTATCATTAATTCATAATATTTTATTAAAATGAAAAAAATCTTAATTCTTAACGGTCCTAATTTAAATCTTTTGGGGAAACGACAACCCGAAATTTATGGGAGTCAATGTTTCGAAGAATACTTCGAAACATTGGAGAGTCAATTTGAAAATCAAAATTTACAACTTTATTATTTCCAAAGTAATCACGAAGGAACTTTACTTGACAAACTACATGAAGTAGGGTTTTCTTGGGATGGGATTATATTCAATGCTGGTGGTTACACACACACTTCAATTGCATTAGCTGATGCTGTTTCTGCTATTCCAACGGATGTGGTAGAGGTTCACATTTCAAATATTTATGAACGAGAAGAATTTCGACGCCATTCTTTTTTAAAGAATGTTTGTGTAGAAAGTATAGTTGGAATAGGGTTAAAAGGATATGAGGAGGCTATCAAATTTCTAATGAATAGAAAGTAGATAGTAACCTGCACACAGGTCTTCAATTATCTACTTGATCAGAGCATTAATTTGACCTGCAATCCGATCATTAATGTTAACGTTAGAGTTTTTGATATTACTCTCTGCTCTTGATGATTTTGGTAATGAAAAAACAAAAATAGCTCCTTTCCCAAATTCCGATTCTACCCATATTCGTCCCCCTATGTTATCAATAATTTTTTTACAAATAGAAAGACCTAAACCAGTACCCTCATATTCTGATGCACTATTGAGTCTATGAAATGCACCAAAAACAAAATCCTTATTTTTTTTCTTGATTCCTATGCCATTATCCTCGATAAAAATAATGTGCTCTAATTCTTTCTCTTTACAACTAATTTTGACAAAAGGATTAACTTCTTTCTTTCTAAATTTAATTGCGTTCCCAATTAAGTTCTGAAATAGTTGCAAAACCTCATGTGATCTTCCATTTATAATGGGAAGATCTTCAACAATTATAGTAGACTCATTTTCTTCAATCAATCCACCAAGATTCTTTTTCACCACATTAACCAATTCATTTAAATCAATTTCATCCTCTAGCTCCAATTTTAATCCTAACCTAGCGTGAAACAAAAGATCATCAATCAACAATTGCATATTTTGAGCACTGCTAGTAATAAAACTAAGGTAATCCAACACCTTATCGTTATTACCTGGTTTTCTTATTTCTTTGTTTATCAGTTGGGCAAAAGAATTAATAGTACGAATTGGTGCTTTCAAATCATGAGATACTCTTGATACAAATAATTCAAGCTCTGCATTTTGCTTTGCTAAACTTCTGTAAGAATTACGTAACTCGGAAGAGCTAATATCCATAGCTCGCTCTATTAATCTCCTATCTCGTTCATAATGCTCATAGGATTGATTTATCATTTGTAAAAATTTGAATAAATCATCAGACAACACAGTATCCTGGTTAAACGAACGTTTAACTTGACGAGAAAGTAACTTACTTGGAAATTGTTCTAGTTTTTTCATATTTCTGTCATAGTTGTAATTGTCATAGTTTGATTGTGTAATTCACTTTTTGATAATTTATTAAATGGCGCAATCTCACCATATGAATAAAACCCTGTAATTAAAGTTTTTTTCCCAAATTGGTCTCGAATTACCTCTATTTCCTCATCAATGTTTTGGCCTAAAACTATCCTTCTACCTACACAACTGATCAATATTGCAAGTTCTGGCTCCTGTTCATTATTATCACTTAAACAATAATCTGCTGCTTTTTCAGCCCCGTCTATTAAACGATCAGAGTTATGTTTCATCAATTGAGCAATTGTACCTTGGGGCATACTACCAGCAAAAGTCATACTTCTTGTTTCCTCGCAAATAGATAAGATCGTTCTAACTAATGGTTCCTTCGTTCCCTCTGGTTTAATTGATAGAGGAAAAAATAAAGCAGAACTTGGCAATTCTTCAGCTGCCTCTCCTAAATACTTTTTATATAGTTCTAATGCATTTTGATTATCTAACTCATATAAAACATTACCTTTTGATTTGGTAATCATTCTTTCCGGGCCAAAAGCATCCCATCCTCCTCTAGAGCCAAATCCAACTTTAAGTCGCCCTCCATAAAAACCTATCGCAACTATATTACCTTCCGATGGATAATTATTTAAACCTACTAATGTCTGATTAAAATCATACTCATCTCCAGCTAAACCTCCTGTTGTTACAACATTCTTGGCTTTAAATTGATTCAATCCACTTACTAATTCACTTCCATTTATAAGTTGACCATCGGCGACAATAAAAACATGGTTTAATTCTTTTTGGCAAAGAGTAGAGACAATTTGAGTGGCAGCCTCAAAACTACTATTAAAGTCTCTAATATTTACTTCGCAAGTTTTCAATTTAGTATGCTCAAATTCTATTGCTGTGGCAACAATGGAATTCTCTACAAATCCTGAATTAACGATCTCTCCAGCAGTTGAGCTAAGAATAATACTAGCATTTGGATATTTATTTTTTAGATCATCATAGACATGGTTCTGACTGACTAGTTCTCGTTTTCCGAAAACGAGAACTAGTTGAGGTTTTTTAACCCTTCCTTTTTGGAAAATATTCTCCCAGCCGGAATGGTTCGAAAAAATTTCTTGTACAATATTCATTTATTCTAATTTTAATAATAAAATTAAAAGGCGTTAAATGTATATCTCAGAATAATGAAATAAATATTTTAAGTTGTGTTAGTTACCATAATGAAATACAAAAAGAGTGCTAACTTTTAATCTTCTCGTTTTTAAGCAACCCTTCATGGATAATCATGAAGGGTTTTTCCCTCAAAACAAAAAAATACGATCCAAATACAACTTCTTGTATCCAAATAGTATTTAAAATTTTGATTTTCAAGCAAAAAAATAATGGAAACTAAAAGAACTAAATCTAGGAAAGGAAATTAATTTTAACAATTCTCAATAAATTTAGGTTAAATTCAATCTTTATTTTAGTGACTTTTAGTCCTACCTCCATCCACGACTAAATTAGTTCCAGTTATATATGAAGCCGCAGGTGACGCCAAAAAAGAAATCGCCATTCCTAACTCACTTGGTTCTGCAAATCTTTGAAGTGGAACTGACTGTTTCATTTTTTCAAACATTTGTTCCTCCGAAATATTATTTTTCTCAGCACTAATTTTTAGAATTTCAGATAATCGTTCCGTATCGGTAAAACCAGGCAATACATTATTTACAGTTATCCCAAACTTGCCTAATTCGTTAGCAAGAGTTTTTGCCCAATTTGCAACTGCTGCTCGAGTGGTATTACTCACACCTAGTCCATCTAGCGGTTCTTTAACTGAAGTTGATATTATATTAATGATTCTACCGTAACCTGATCTTTTCATTCCATTGACGAATGACTTGACGAGCAAATGGTTACAAATTAAATGATTTTTAAAAGCCCCTAGAAAATCATTTAATCCAGCCTCTAACAACCCACCTGGTTCAGGGCCTCCTGTATTGTTTACAAGAATATGTATATCTTTTTTTAATGCTATTGCATGCGCTCGCTTTTTAAGATTTTCAATATCTTTAAAATCAACTACTAAAAAATCATGATATTGACCAAGTGAATTGTCTAGCTCATGAAGGATGTCAATCATCTTATCAGCACTTCGAGAAACAAGGGTAATGTTTGCTCCTAATTTGGCCAATTCAATAGCTGTAGCTTTTCCTATTCCTTTACTACTTCCTCCCACAAAAGCATTTTTTCCTTTTAAGTTAATATCCATTTATCTTTTATCTTTCTCAAAAAATTAATTTTAGTTAAATTTAGCAAAATTTACAAATTTATAAAATCAAACAAAATGGCAATACGTAAACCTTTTAACCTAAATGGCTGGATAGATGAGCACCGGCACCTACTTAAACCACCAATTGGCAACAAACAAATCTATCTTGAAAATGATGATTATATCGTTATGATTGTTGGTGGCCCCAATGGCCGAAAAGATTACCACTATGAAGATGGAGAAGAATTATTTTATCAAATTGAAGGCGATATTACGTTGAAAATTATTCACGAAGATGGAATTCCGGAAGATATCGAAATCAAAGAAGGTGAAATGTTTTTGTTACCACCTCGAATTCCTCATTCGCCTCAGCGCCCTGCTAATACCATAGGTTTAGTAATCGAGCGATATCGAAGAGATGGTGAGGAGGATAAATTAATGTGGTTTTGCGAGAGTTGTAATAATAAACTACATGAAGCCACTTTTGAAATGAGTGATATCGTGAATCAATTACCTCCTGTAATGAATCATTTTATGAATTCAAAAGAACTTCGAACTTGTAATAATTGTGGGACGGAAATGGAGAAAGTTTAATTGGGGTTATCAACCAAAATAAATGCAAGGAAAAAAAATATACTTCGCATCAGATTTTCATTTAGGGATAGATGCAAAATTGACAAGTCAAGAACGAGAAAAAAAAATAGTCCGTTGGTTAAATTTCATCCAACATGATGCATACGAAATCTACTTAGTAGGGGACGTTTTTGATTTCTGGTTTGAATATCGAAATGTTGTACCAAAAGGGTATGTTCGACTTTTCGGAAAATTAGCAGAACTTCGTGATAAAGGAATACCTATTTTCTTTTTTACTGGAAATCATGATATGTGGATGTTTAAATATTTTGAAACAGAATTTGATATTCCTATTTTTAGAAAACCTATCGTCAAAAAGTGGAATGGGAAAAAATTCTTTATAGGACACGGTGATGGCTTAGGACCTGGTGATTATAGCTATAAATTTCTCAAAAAAGTTTTTGCTAATCCAATTTGTCAGTTTTTATTTGGTTCGATTCATCCTACTTGGGGAATGGGTTTAGCTAATTATTGGTCACAAAAAAGTCGAGCACTCAATCCTGCTGATTTAAAATTCCTCAGAAAAGAAAAAGAATGGCTTTTACAATTTTGCAATGAGAAAATTAAAACTTTAGACATTGATTATTTCGTCTTTGGGCATAGACACTTACCTATTGATTACACGCTAAAAAATGGTACAAGTCGTTATATAAATATCGGTGAATGGATGCATGCTTGTTCTTATGGAGTTTTTGATGGCAATGATATGACAATACATTTCTTCGAAAATGGAGAGGGGTTCACACATAAAATATAAGTTAAAATATGAAAATCAGAAAACGAAAATCAAATAAAGACTTAAGGAGCTTGGTGAAACTAGATAAAGTTGACTTTTCACCTTTATGTTCACTCTCAACTATTCGATATTCAATTCTTTTCATATTTTTCTCATTCATACTTTTTCCCTACTGCTCGGCAAAGAAACATTTCTCCTACATAGATACCTCAACCTATGAATTAATCAAAAAGATCGATATTCAAGCCAAATGGATCTCTACTGATAAATTGAAACAACTGTATATTATCACAATCGAAAACGAAGTCATTAAATACAGTCCAGAAGGAAACGAGTTATTTCGCTTTTCAAATAATACTCTTGGAGATTTAACTCACATTGACATCACCAACCCATTCAGTATTTTACTTTATTATCCAGACTTTTTGACGATATACACCTTAGATCGAACTTTAAATAAAACAGGAGAATTTAATTTTCTAGATTTAAATTTGACTAATGTAGAGACAGTTGGAATGTCAAATGACAATAATGTATGGCTTTACGATTTTGTTTTTTACAAAATAAAAAAAGTAAATCATAATGGAGAAATACTCCGGGAAAGCATCATAAATTTAAGTAACGAATTTGAAAACCCTTTGCAACCCAACTTTATTTTAGAACGGGAGAATTGGTTGTACGTAAATGATCCAAATTTAGGAATTCTAGTTTTTGATATCTATGCTCAGTACCAAAAAACAATTGACATTAAAAATCTGACATATTTTCAGATAATTGACAACCAGTTAATTTATAAGGAGAAAGAACAATTAAAATCTTTTCATCTGAAGTCTCTTTCTACCCAAAGCATCGACATTCCCAAAGGTGCTACACTAGGAAATCAAATTGCAATACAGAAAAATAAGTTATTTGTAAGAAAGAAGGATAGAGTGGAAGTATTTAATTTTTAACCTTTTATTTCAACTGGAAGTATGCAGTTAGCAAACAAAATACTAACTGCATACCCCTAGTGAATAATGCTATACAGTCATGATATCTTTTTCTTTTGCAGCTACAAGATTATTAATTTTATCACCATATCCATTTACAGTCTTTTGCACATCCTCTTCTTGGCGTTTACCTGCATCCTCTGGAAACCCATCTTTCACTTCCTTTTTGATAACTTCTAAAATCTTATGACGTGAATTTCGCACACTTACTTTAGCATCCTCACCCAGAGCTTTCGCCTGTTTCACAAAATCTTTTCTTCTCTCCTCAGTCAAAGGTGGAATATTGATAATGATCATTTCTCCATTATTTTGGGGTGTTAACCCTAAGTTAGCTTCAAAAATTGCTTTTTCAATCGCGCCCATAATAGATTTTTCCCAAGGTTGAATTGTTAAAGTTTTTCCATCAGATGCTCCCACATTGGCCACCTGGGTTAAAGCAGTAGGTGATCCATAATAATCTACCTTGAGTCCTTTTAACATTCCTGGAGAAGCCTTACCAGTTCTAATTTTTGATAACTCAGAGGTTAAATGATTTACAGCATGATCCATACTTTCTTTTGCTAATTCTAGGCCCATTTCTATTGAGTCTGACATAATAGTATTTTATTATTTTAATGTTAATACTGAAATAAACCCTATTCTAAAAGTCGATTTAATATGATAATCAAAATTTCTGCTAAAGTCATTTTTGGTTATCATATTAGATTAAACTTCAGGATTAATTTTAGAAAAAAAAATTAAAGCAGTCAAATAAAATGTTTTTTCTTAAATAAAACAAGAATATGCCTGACCTAATTTTTTCAAAAAAATTGAATAACCTAAAAAAAAGTTATTACTTAAACATTGACTAACAATATTTTGAATGAACCTCAATTTTCAGATTAAAAAATTAAGGTTTATTTTAGTTGATTTTTCTATCTTAAAATCTTGAAATCTTTACCCTTAAAAATGATAAGCCACTACCCCCTTATTTACCTCTATTTCTTTATTGAACTCCATCATCTTAATAATATCCTCTGCACTCAATTTTCCTCGTTCAAGTAATTCTTGATTATTGATGTAAATATAATCTCTAAGTGATCCCAAATTGTAGGGTCTAGTCGCTATTAATTTTAGTCGATCCTTAGTCTCACGATATGCTACCAATGAATCTTGTTGCTCTTTAATTGGCTCCCATTTTTTTTTCTTAGCTATTTTATAGCCATCACTTTCATAAAGTGAACTCCTAGGGGCTTTTAACGCAACATTTTTTTTACAGACTTTTTTCTTGAAGGGGCCTATCTTTAGTCGTTTACATTTTCGTTGATTACTAGAAATATAATTAATTATTGATTCAAAAGAATCTTCATCTGAAAGAATAGCAAAATCAATTGAATGATTGACTTTGGAATGCATCTCTCCCATTAAGTAACAGATATGATAATTAAGAGTAAGATGTTCATTATTTTTAACAGGAATCCATTTGACAGATTTTCCTAATTTTTGAAGATTTCTAACTAAAGAAAATGGTATAAAATGATCAGAGGTGTTAATTAAAATAAAAATCTTATCGCATATGCGTTCCAATTTCTTGAACTTGACTTTCTGAATATTTTCAAAGTCTGTAAATATGTACCTTTTAAGTGGAGTGTTCATAGGTGGTTTGAAAAATAAAATAAACAGTCTCAGTGATTATAAAGTGAAACCCCATTAAATATAATTAAGACTAAAAAATAATTTTTTTGTTTTAATTATATTTTTTAACTGGTCTTGCATTTTTGATACTGATGATTAAAAATATAAAAAAAAATACATTTATTTTATTTTCAATATTTAAAATACACAAAACCAATAAAAAAGTTTACGGCTATAAATAAAATGAGAACCAACCATGATTGAAATTACAACATGGAATAATCAATTTTATACTGGAAAGTATAATTATGGGAAGTAACGATAGTAACAAAAATATTTCTTCTAAAGTAAACATCAGTATTTAAGGAAACAGTTTTCCTTTTAGGGCTTAAATGGTCTATTATTATTCCTTTCCCTTTCACTAGATTAAGGTGTTAAAAATAATTATAATTCATTGTATCCTCTTCAACTTTTTTTATTTTCAATCAGATACCTGATTAAACCTGCTGACACTTCCCAGATTTGCTTTTCGATTTACTCGAGCCAAAATTACACCGATCATTGATCCTACATCTACAATCACCAAAAAAATTAATGCCCATTTCTAATGTCTTAAACGAAAAAATCCCAAATCTTCATTTGAAAAATTTAGGATCATATTTTTGTTCAAAAAATTTATTTTATCATTTCAAATCTAGTGTAAGCTTGTAATGCTTTTGGTATTTTTATACCTTCCGCGGTTTGATTATTTTCAAGTAAAGCTGCCATAATTCTAGCTAACGCCAGTGCGCTTCCGTTTAGGGAATGAGCTAAATGAGATTTTCCATTTTCATCTTTAAATCTCAACTTCAATCGATTAGTTTGGAACGTCTCAAAATTAGATACAGAACTCACTTCTAACCATCTCTTCTGGGCTGCAGAATAAACTTCAAAGTCAAATGTCAAAGCGGAAGTAAATCCTAAATCACCACCACAAAGTCGTAAAATTCGATATGGCAACTCTAACTTTTCCAACAATCCTTCTACATGTTTTATCATGTCTTTTAATGCATCATAAGATTTATCTGGGTGCTCAATTCTTACAATTTCAACTTTATCAAACTGATGTACTCGATTTAGCCCCCTAACATGCGCTCCATAAGAGCCTGCCTCTCTTCTAAAGCATGGGGTATATCCCGTCAATTTTATTGGAAAATCTTTTTCTGAAACAATCATATCCCTATACATATTAGTTATAGGTACCTCCGCTGTCGGAATTAAATATAAATCATCTTTTGTTGCATGATACATTTGCCCTTCCTTATCAGGTAATTGTCCTGTTCCTCTTGCACTCGCTTCGTTGACCAGATGAGGTGGAATAATCTCTTCATAACCTGCTACGTCTGCCTCGTCTAAAAAAAAATTGATTAAAGCTCGTTGCAGTTTAGCACCTTTTCCTCGATAAAGTGGAAAACCAGCTCCTGTGATTTTAACGCCTAGCTCCATATCAAACAAATCGTATTTTTTTGCCAATTCCCAATGTGGTAAAGCTTCTTGGTCCATTTCAGGTAACTCATTTCCCCAAACTTTATAAACCTCATTATCTGTTTCTAATTTTCCTGCTGGAACAGAAGAGTGAGGAATATTTGGGATATTCAACAACTCAGTTTCCATTTGGTCTTGAGCTTCGTTTAATTTTTGACTCAAATTCTTTTGAAGTGTCTTGAGTTCAGTAACCTGATTTTTCAAAACATCAGCTTCTTCTTTTTTACCTTGTTTGAATAAATTACCAATTTCTTTAGAAATTCGATTCGATTCTGCCAAGGAATTATCCAATTCGGTTTGGGAACTTCTGCGAACTTCATCAATCGCAATTACCCTTTCAACAATCGCCAAATCCTCATCGGCAAAATTTCTAATCTTAAGACCATTAATCACTTGGCCTTTGTTTTCTTTAATAAAATTAATCTGTAACATTTACTGTTTTTATATATTTTTGATGAAAAAGAAAAATTAAATTAAAAAGAGATACGAAAATTGGAAAAAGAAAGTTCTAAATAAGAAACTATTTATATTATTTTTTGAAAAAAACGTATCAATTATCACAAAACCACCGTACATTGTTGAAAACTTTTTAATCTTTTTGCAAAGATAGTATTTGAATTTAAAAATAAAATGTATTTTTGCGCTATAGAAAAAATGCATACCTAAAGGTTTATTATTTTTAGTTTTACTTTTTATCGAAACACCTTTTTAGTAGACCGACCACTCATCTATCTTAAATTACCTCTTCAAAAGTTGAAAAATCGTTTTAGATAGTAAAAAGTGTTTTTTAGATCGTTGCACCAAATTATTCCCGCTATACAAGTCTGTATTTTTACCATCATAAAAGTTTGATCTTGTCTGAGCTATTTCACCACTACAATTATATTAACCATTTTTTATCAAATTTATATTAAAATCTAGGTTCCAAAAAATCTACCTATGAAGTACGACATACTGCAATTAAATGACATGCTAGTTCCAGAGCTGAAAGATCTTGCAAAAGAAAAAGGAATTAAAACTCTCAATAAGCTAAATAAACAAGAATTAATTTATAAGATTCTCGATGAGCAAGCAGTCAGCGAAAATGATGATTCTCCCTCCAACTCTTCTAAGAATTCCTCACAAAATAATTCAGAAATGTTAAACAACGAAGAAGAAAAAACTAAGAAACGTCCTCGTAAAAAAGTTAGTATAGAAGATAAGAGTGTTCCACCTCCAATTTTTCAAGAATCTGAAATTGAGAGAGAAGTAAAAGAATCTGAAATTGAAAATGATCAAGAGGTTGAATCATCTGACAAAATTGATATTCGAGAAGAAGTAAAAGAAACTGTTGATGTTGCTGAGCAAAAAACTCCTTCAGAAAGAGATAATAGAAGAGATGATCATAGAAATGACCGCAGAGATAATCTAAGAAATGATCGAAATGATAAACGAGGAAACGACCGAGCTAAAAATCCTGTCTTCAATATTGAATTAGATGGTATTATTGAGGGAGAAGGCATCCTTGAAATGATGCCTGATGGATATGGATTCCTGCGATCTGCTGATTATAATTATTTAACTTCCCCTGATGATATATATGTCTCTCCGTCCCAAATCAAATTGTTTGGTTTGCGTACTGGTGATACTGTCTGTGGAGCAATTCGACCTCCAAAAGAAGGTGAAAAATATTTCGCATTACTTCGAGTTTCTCGAATTAATGGTTTAGATCCAATGGATATAAGGAATCGAGTTCCATTTGACTATTTAACTCCACTTTTCCCTAAAGAAAAATTCACCTTAATTGATCCTACATCTGGCGGAAAAGATTATGGTAATAGAATGATCGATCTTTTTACACCCATTGGAAAAGGACAACGTGGATTAATCGTGGCGCAACCTAAAACAGGTAAAACATTTTTACTAAAAGATGTTGCAAATGCAATTGCATCAAACCACCCTGAATGTTATATCATTGTCCTTTTGATTGATGAACGACCTGAGGAGGTGACTGATATGAAGCGAAATGTAAAAGCTGAAGTAGTTGCCTCTACGTTTGATGAACCTGCTGACAATCATGTAAGAGTTGCTAATATCGTTTTGGAAAAAGCGAAACGGTTGGTAGAATCTGGTCATGATGTAGTTGTTTTATTAGATTCAATTACTCGTTTGGCTCGGGCTTATAATACTGTTGCTCCTGCAAGTGGAAAAGTTCTTTCAGGTGGTGTGGAAGCAAATGCACTTCACAAACCTAAAAAATTCTTCGGAGCTGCTCGTAATATCGAACATGGTGGATCTATGACAATCATCGCAACTGCTCTAGTAGATACTGGGTCTAAAATGGATTTAGTCATATTTGAAGAGTTCAAAGGTACTGGTAATATGGAATTACAACTAGATAGAGGCCTGGCTAATAAACGAATGTATCCTGCAATTGACTTAACTAAATCAAGTACTCGTCGGGAAGATCTATTAATGGATAGAGACTCTTTACAACGAATGTTTGTTCTGAGAAAACACTTATCTGACATGAAACCAGAGGAAGCAATGGATTTCTTGAGAAAGAATATGATGCATACCCGAAGTAACGACGAATTTCTAGCGTCAATGAATGGATAATTAACAAACAAAGGTGTTAATAAACCGAGCAAAATAATTGTCAATTACAAAAAATAAATCTACCTTTGCCCCCGCTTAACACGGAAGCGGTAATTTTATAGGTAAAAAAATAAATTTAATTATGCCAAAAAGAACATTTCAGCCTTCTAGAAGAAAACGTGCTAATAAACATGGTTTCAGATCAAGAATGGCTAGTAAAAACGGAAAAAAAGTATTGGCACGTCGTCGAGCAAAAGGTCGGTTAAAATTGACTGTTTCTGACGAAAACTCTGCTAAATAACTATAATGAATAGTCAATATTGAAAAATAAATGATTGCTATTCTATGTAATCATTTATTTTTCACTATTCATTGTAATATGTTTACTTTTCAAAAAGGAGAAAAACTTAAGAGCCGAAAAACTATCGGCAAACTATTCACCGAAGGCAAATCCTTCATTTCATATCCTATTAGATTTGTTTGGGTAAAAATGGAATCACCACTAAGTGAATTTCCAATTCAAATGGCGTTAACTGTTCCCAAACGTTCATTTCCTAAAGCTGTAAATCGCAATCGCTTAAGACGAAGAATTAGGGAGTCCTATCGTTTAAATAAATATTCCATCTATACAAAATTGAGTTCATCATCGGGTCAATATGGTATCATGCTAATTTATATAGCAAGAGAAACATTGGATTTTCACCAAATAGAAGAAGGTATAAAAAAAGGACTGCGCAAATTACCACACCGATTATAATTATTAGATTATTCATTAATTGAAAATAAACAATTCAATAATCTCTCAGCCAACCGCTTTTTTCTTAATTTCGTTTTTTTACTGAAACAAAACTAAATTTATGAGAGCATTATTTTTACTAATTTCTCTTTTTGTTATTGCATTCCTGCCCGCTAAAGCTCAAAAGATATTACAAATGGAAAAAAGAGGAAAAGTTAAAACTAAAAAACATTTTTTAGGCGACGAATTAACTTTTCAATTAAATGGCAATTCTGATTGGTATACTGATGTAATAATTGATATAAAAGTTGAAGATGAAATTATCGTTTTCTCGGAACGATTCGTAAAAGTTGGAGACATAAAAACCATCAAATCCTATAAAAATGCTCATTTTGCAAAACAAACTAAAACAGGTTTGTATTCATTTGGTGCAGCTTGGTTACTTTTTTCATTAGGAGGTACAATTGCTGGACAACCATTAAATGATTTGACTTGGAAGGTTCCTGTTGTCTCAATTGGCCTTGGTTTTCTGATAAAAAAAATTTTCTATACTCGAAAATATAAAATTGGAAAAAGAAGAAGACTTCGAGCATTAGATATAAGCTTTAATAAAGACATGCAACTTGGATACTAATCTTGAATCTGATTGTGAACGGTTAATACCTAATACTTAATTCAGTTAGCAAATTATTAACCGTTCATTGTTAACAATTAATTTCGGTTATTGTGTTTTTTACGAGCAATGTTTCTACTGGCTTTCTTCTGTTTGTTTTTAATTATCAGTTTTTCTTTTCGAGTTATCACGCCATCGGCCGCAACTTTTCTTTTAATTCGTTGAATATTGAGTTGTTGTTTTTGCAATTGACAACTCTCGCCTTTTGTCAACTCTCCACTTTCAATCCCTTGTTTAATTCGCTTTTGTTGTTTGACTTGGGTTTTCCCTACTTTCCTTTGTGTAACTTGAGCTTGAGATGTATAATTCATTCCGATTATGAACATTACAATCATTACTAATTTGATTTTCATAATTTAAGATTTTAAAAGTTGAGAAATTTTAATTCTAATAAATCCAATTGAGGAATTTGTAATCTTTGACTTTTAGATTTTTACCGAGTTTAAATGGAAATATCTTCTTAAGATTTTTTAACATATTTAACTTTATTCTCACCAATTCCATTCAAAAATTTAGCTTTGTATAGTTTTACAAAATAAATTAAGTCATGAAAAAAATCGAACACATAGGCATCGCTGTTAAGAACCTTGAAAACGGAAATAATATTTATAAGAAACTATTAGGTAAGGCTCATTACAAAATTGAAGAGGTTAAGTCTGAGAATGTAAAAACTTCTTTTTTTCAAGTCGGAGCAAATAAAATAGAATTGCTTGAAGCAACCTCTCCTGATAGTCCAATTGCAAAATTTATTGAAAAACGAGGAGAAGGAATACATCATATTGCCTTCGCAGTCAAAGACATTCAACAAGAGATGCAACGACTTGAGAACGAGGGTTTTACTCTCCTAAACAAAGTCCCCAAAAAAGGTGCTGATAATAAATTAGTTTGCTTTGTCCACCCTAAAACTGCTAATGGTGTCCTTATTGAACTCTGCCAGGAAATAAAAACATAAAAAACCTATCATTCATATTTCATGGCTAAAAATTATACAAATGGAATTAGAATTCTACCATTATCTTATTATAATTATTGGTTCAGCCACAGCTGGATTTATTAATACTTTAGCGGGAAATGGCTCAGCCATTACTTTGACCATCCTTACAGAAATATTACAACTTCCAGGAAATATGGCAAATGCCACTAATCGAGTTGGTATAGTTTTTCAATCTAGCGCCAGTACTTATGCTTTTCATAATAATGGAAAATTAGATTTAAAAAGAAATTGGCAACCTATCCTTTTTATTTCAATTGGGGCAATTATGGGAATTCTTTTAGCAATTTGGGTAAGTAATGAACAATTCAAACAAGTATTCCGATTTATGATGGTCTTTATGTTATTTGCTATTTTAATAAAACCAAAACGCTGGCTCCAAAAAACTGATACTGATAAAAAAATGAATCCATGGATTGGCATTCCGCTTTTTCTGACACTAGGATTTTATGGGGGATTTATTCAAATGGGTATGGGAGTAATGTTTTTAATCATCATGGTTTTAGTAGCAAAAAATAACATCATCGATGCCAATGTATTGAAATCATTTATAGTGGCTCTTTACACCATCGCAGCCGTTGCTATTTTTCACTGGCAAGGATTAATTGATTGGAAAATTGGGGGGTTAATGGCAATTGGGCAAACTGCAGGGGGTTGGTGGACTGCACAATTCGCCTCAAAATATCCGTCTGCTGATATTTGGGCTTATCGAGTTTTAATTGTCGTGGTCATCGGAGCAATCTTAAATATGTTTAGTTTTTTTGCAATTATTGAACATTTATTTTGATTTTGCCATTCTCTACCTTATTCAAGTCAATTAATTTGTGCCTTGTGATTAATCCTATTAGATTCTTAATAAACAAAATAAGATTTTGACTGTTTGGTATATATGTTTTAAACAGGATTTTTGTAGATAGTACTTGAGGGAAAGCAGAAGTTGATAATATTTGGATTAATTTTTGAACGTTAAAATGAGAATCTTGCCAAAAAATTTAATACCCAAATACTGTTAATTTTTATTTAATAAAGTATTCCTACTTGAATTTTCAAAAATTTTGGACCATTTTACATTAATACTTTTAAATCCAGCGGTATGAAAAAAATTGTACTTTTTACTTTATTATTTTTTATTTCTTTTGTTGCTTCAGCTCAATTGGCTGATAATTCATCATCTGAAACATCTTCATTTCGTTCTTTCAAGCGGGCTTTAAGAGTTTTTCCTAACCCTGCAACCGAATATTTTCAATTAGCAGATAAAAATGACTTAGTTGATCAAATCAACATCTATAATATTGTTGGAAAAAAGATGAAAACATTTAAGGTGGTAGATGACAAGAAATATTACCTCAATCAATTTCCCAAAGGAATGTACTTGGTACAATTGGTTAGTTCTAAAAATAAAGTAATTTCCACACAAAGATTAAATGTTAAAAAACCATAATTTTTGCTCAAATAAAAAAAGCGGCTTCTTTTCAGATAAAAGAAGCCGCTTTTTTTGTTTATAATATTCCCAACTTAGAGTAAGTTATTGAATGCAATTAAGTTAGAAAATTTGCTCTATTTAAAAAACATTAAATCTAAATATCTAGGTCATCTTATTGTATAAATGATAAATACAATGACATTTAAGATAGAGCGAAATAGCTTTCTGATTTTAATGCTATGGCAAAAACAAAAAGAAACCACTAATAATTAAGTTAAAAGTTTCCTGTTATCATTATCGATTATTAAATAAAATTTTCTGTCAATGCGAGCGAATAAAGTAACAACCAACCAACGTTATATAATCATGAAAATAAAATTCTTATCACTATGATCAAACAACCACTATATAAAGACCTGCCGCCACTGCCGCACCTAAAATTGGCCCTATAGCTGGGATCCAAGCATAGCCCCAATCACTTTCTCCTCTTTTTCCTATGGGTAAAATTCCGTGCATAAATCTTGGTACTATATCTCGCACAGGATTAATTGCATATCCTGTAGTTCCTCCCAAACTCATCCCAATGGCCATTACGAATAATGAAATCGGCAGCGCTCCTACTGAGCCTAAACCCATAATTGCGTTAGCACCATCCGCCATTTCAAAAGTAGGGTTGGTAATAAAAAAAACACCTATCAACAGAACAAATGTTCCAATTACTTCACTCATTAAATTAGTAATTGGGTTTCTGATCTCTGCACTAGTAGCAAACGTACCTAATTTACCCCCATCATCATCTGTTGCTAAATAATGATCACGATACATCATCAAAACCAAAATAGAACCCAAGGCTGCACCAATCGATTGTGCTAAAATGTACCCTCCGACTTGAGTCCAAGCAAATTTTCCCGCAATTGCTAATCCTATAGTAACAGCAGGGTTTAGGTGTGCACCACTGTAAGGACCAGCTACTACTACTCCAACATAAACTGCTAATCCCCAGGCCAAATTAACAAGTAAATAACCCCCATTATTACCTTTGGTTTTATCTAAAGTAATATTGGCCACTACACCATTTCCAATTAAAATAAGAAGCATCGTACCGATGATTTCTGCAGAGAAGGGACTCATTTTTTTTCGTTTTGTTAAAAAAATAAAAATTCAAGGGAAATATATAGAAAAAAAAGCTTAATCCAAGATTTTATAAAAAAAATAAACACTCCCTTTTTAATAATAAAAGCCATTAAAGAAAATAAATATCGCCAACTAACTTTTCAAGACAAAACAAACTTTATAATTAATGAGAAAATATTGTTGCTATTTTTCTTGAAATAAAAGCGTGATACATATTAGCCCCTTTCCTTAACGAATCTTATTCCATCGTCAAATTATCATAGACAATCACACTCTTCCAAAGATCCTTATAGTCTTCGATAAACCTAAGGTGAACTGAATCTATTTGATAAGCATCTTGATCTTCCTTATTTTTAAAATGACATATCAACGCAAAGTCATAACTATTATCCACAACTTCTCTTGGAGTTTTTGCAGGTGGTCCAAAATAACTTTTATAAATGGAGGAAACCTTAACTAACTCTCCCAGACCATTTTTGGCAAAGTTGGTTTTTTGCTCATCTGTTACATTTTCATTCATCCAAAAAAAGACGGTGTGGATAAATCCTGTTTCATCTGAAGGTAGAATTGTTGCTGCATTTTCTAAGGCAACGATCTTTTCTTTTAGTTCATTTTCTAAAGAAGTATCAACTTGATTACAACTAAAAAAAAATAGTAGACATAGAAATAAAAGGTTTTTCATTTTTTAATTTTTAATTTTAATCGAATTAATAACTTAATTAAGGATTTGATTATATTAATTACACAACATTCTGAGCTTCTTCTCTTTTAATTATTTTAGTTTCTTTCAGAAAATTATTTTTAATTAGTATTCTGAAAAATATTACACTCAAAAATACAAAATCAATCTAGTTTTTAAGCTAAAAAAATACCCTTTTCATTTTTTCGATTATTTTTACTTCCTAAAACACATAACGTTATACACCTCAATTCATTTTCAATAAAAAAAACATACATTTCCGTATTTCCTTTTATGTATAATGTTTATCTTTCTTTTTTGAAAACACATAAAAAAAAGAAAATAAAATATGACCGATTCAACCAAATTCATTTTTAAAAAAGTACATTTAATTCTTTTGTTTTGTTGTTTTACAAAATTAGTCTTTTCCCAAAATTTAAAATCTCCTAATGAATTTTTAACTCACAAAATTGGTGAAGAATTTACACCTCATCACATGCTTGTCGATTACTTTAAACATGTGGCTGAAAATAGTGATCAAATAATTCTAACACAATATGGATTGACAAACGAAGATCGACCTATGCTTTTGGCTTTCATTTCCACAAAAGAAAATTTAGCGAAGCTAGAGGAAATTAGAAATGATAATTTAATACGAGCAGGCGTAAAAGAAGGAACACCTAAAAATAATATTGCCATTGTTTGGTTAAGTTATTCGGTGCATGGAAATGAAGCGGCTGGATCAGAAAGTTCAATGCCGGTACTACACAATCTGGTTGGTGGAAAAAATTTACAAGCCCAAAATTGGTTAAAGAATACTGTAGTTATCATAGACCCAAGTGTCAATCCAGATGGGTATTCTCGTTATACACATTGGGTGAGAAGAGTGAGTAATACTAAAATGACTTCCAACATGGATTCATGGGAACACAATGAACCTCACCCTGGTGGTCGAATGAATCACTATATGTTTGACTTGAATCGAGATTGGGCATGGCAGACGCAAGTGGAGTCTCAACAACGAATGGCAGTTTATAATAATTGGTTACCTCAGGTACATGCTGACCTTCATGAAATGTTCAAAGATGATCCATATTATTTTGCACCAGCTGCCCAACCTTATCATCAATATTTGACGAAATGGCAATCTGATTTTCAACATAGCATTGGAAAAAATCATGCAAGGTATTTTGATCAAAATGGTTGGTTATACTATACCAAAGAAATTTTCGATTTATTTTATCCAAGTTATGGGGATACCTACCCGATGTTCAATGGAGCTATTGGCATGACTTATGAGCAAGGTGGAAGTGGTTCTGCTAGCCGAAAAGTAGATATGAATAACGGTGAAACCGTTTCACTTAAAGATAGAATCAATCATCATTTTACTACATCTCTTTCTACAATTGAAATGTCTTCAAAAAATGCAAGTGAATTGTTAGAAAAATATGTGAGTTACTTTAAATCGCATTCCACTAACCCAATAGGCAAGTACAAAAGTTTTGTCATTCGACATGATAATGCAGAAGGAAAAAAAGAAGCATTGCTAGATTTGTTAGATAAAAATAAAATTAACTATGGTTTAACAAATGCGACTTCTTCCTACTCAGGTTATAATTATGAGACAGGCAAAACCACTTCTTTTAAAGTTAACAATGATGACATTATCATCAATGCTTACCAACCTAAATCAGTTTTGGTTCAGGTACTTTTTGAGCCTCAATCATATTTGGTGGATTCGTTGACTTATGATATAACCGCTTGGTCGTTAGCTCATGCTTATGGATTGAAAGCATATGCTACAGAAACAAAAATCTCTGTAGATTTAAAATACGTTTCTCCTGAAAATAAATTTGAACCGAGCAAAAACGCCTATGGATATTTAGCCAAATGGCAATCACTAAAAGATGCAAAATTTATTGGTCAACTCATGGATCAAGGAGTGACTGCCCGAACTGCCAAAGAAAAATTCACCATCGAAGGAAAAGAATACCCTGCTGGAACTTTAATTATTACTCGTGGAGATAATAGAAAATTAGAAGATAATTTTGAAAAAACTATTATAGAAACTGCTGCAAAATTAAACTACGAAAACTTGACTGCTGTCTCTACTGGTTTTGCAGATAGCGGCGCTGACCTTGGTTCAGAAAGTTTGATTTTATTAAAAAAACCTAAAGTGGCGGTCCTAGCTGGGGACAAAACCTCGCCATATTCATTTGGTCAAATTTGGCACTTTTTCGAAACAGATTTAGACTATCCATTGACAACGGTACCGGTCGAAAATTTTCAATATTTGAATTTAGAAAATTACTCTTTAATTATTTTACCTGAAGGTTGGTACAGCTTAAGTGATGGGACTTTAGATAAATTAAAAACTTGGATTCGTTCAGGTGGACGAGTCATTGCCGTTGGAAGTGGGGTTTCTAAACTTGAAGGCAAACCTGGATTTAACCTAAAAAAATATGCAGAAGAAGGTGATAAAAATGAAGCCAATCGTGTTTACGAAAAAGAAACTTTAGCAAGTCGATTGGAACCTCATTCCCATCGAAGAAGAAACTCTATCAAAAATAATATGCCTGGTGCCATCTTTAAATTGAACTGGGATAATACACATCCACTTGGTTTCGGAATGTCTGATTATTATTTTTCTTTAAAAACTAGTTCTCGTCATTTCCAATACTTGAAGAATACTTCGAATGTGGGTTATATTGGGAAAGACCCGTTGGTTCTTGGTTTCGCAGGTTCGAAGACAAAAAAGAATCAAGAGGAAACTACCGTTTTTGCGGTACAAAGAATGGGTCGTGGAAATGTGACGTACATGGTGGACAACCCATTATTTAGAGCTTTTTGGTATCAAGGGAAAATGGTATTTGCAAATGCAATTTTCTTAAATCAATAACTAACGACAAAAAAATAATCATTTCACATGAAAGCACAACCTTTTCATTTAGCATTTCCAGTTACGAGTTTAGAGAAGACTCGTGAATTTTATGAAGGATTACTTGGCTGCGAGGTTGGTCGAACATCCGAACGATGGATTGATTTTAATTTTTGGGGAAATCAAATGTCTGCTCATTTGACGGAAGAGCCAATTGTTGAACCTGCTGCAAATCCTGTTGATGGCAAACAAGTTCCAATTAAACATTTTGGAGCAATTCTCGAAATGAATGAATGGAAAGAACTCGCTGAAAAATTAAAAACGAATGGCATCGAATTTATTATTGAACCTTATGTTCGATTTGAAGGTGAACCAGGAGAGCAAGCTACCATGTTTTTTTTGGATCCAAGCGGGAATGCTTTAGAGTTTAAATCGTTTCAGAATTTTGACCAAATCTTTGCAAGTTGATATTTTTAAGAAAAAAAGAAACTTTAAAAGTCAATCAAGTCTGTTCCTCTACAAATAAGAACAAAAAAAGCTGCATCTCATGATGCAGCTGAAGCTTAAACATTAGCTGTACAATACAAATTGGAGCCTGACTGTACAGCTGCAAAAGCACGTTATCAATTATAGCTCTATATTTTATCGTCTAAGAAGTAACACTAAAAACGTGGTTATTATTTCATTATATACGTCAAATTTAGCGTTTTCTAAAAAAAATTATCCTTTCGCATATTTATAAATACCCCAGATTCTGACATCTCATATTTAATTAAATGAATCCTACAACATCCTGAACATTACAACAATATCAAAATATACATTCCCTAAACTGCTAATTATTTTAACATAAAATTTTATGTCAAGCTTCTTGTACTAAACTATTCCTATTATTTTTTTGAGTAAAACTTCTATGCCTTTGGTGCCAAAGTTTACTTAAAGTTCATTAGCCTGATCTAAATTTATCGCCTCACTCTGGATAGTAATTTACTCATTTTGGAAAACTATTTTTTTTACTTGAAAACCACCCATTTTGTAAATTGACTCAGAAAGTCAAACTACGGTAACTTAAATGAAAATCGAATTAGGTTTGTACCAAATAAGCAACAAAGGGTAGAACTTAAATAGAAACATTTTTTCTTTTATAGTTTTATTTTCTAAACCTATATATTTTGCGATAGAAGAAGAAGAAGAAGAAGAAGAAGAAGAAGAAGAAGAAGAAGAACGTAAATCCAAAAATTGGATATTGATTACGAATTAGCCTTTCTCATTAAATATAATGATAAGGTAGATTTTTTAACTATATGTAGAAAACAATTTTTTCATAAATGTCAGGTTTCTAATTTATAAAAGATTATTAAAAATGAAACGTAAATCTTATAAGGTGTATTAGAGAACTTCCCCATCAAATAAAAGCTAAAAAAAATAACAATTCCTCAATAATCATTAACCATCAAAAATTAACGGTTAACGGTTAAAAATCCTTACTTTTGTGCCTTATTTTTAAAAAATCAATCAATTTCAAAGACATACCATGGAGCCAAAAAAGATTAAATCTGCATTAATATCTGTTTTTCATAAAGATGGCATTGAACCGATTGTCAGAGAATTAGATGCACTTGGTGTGCACATTTACTCTACCGGAGGTACCCAAAAAGCTATTGAGGCGATGGGTATAGAGGTGATCCCCGTCGAGAGTGCTACATCCTATCCTTCTATTTTAGATGGTAGAGTAAAGACCTTACATCCAAAGGTTTTTGGAGGGATATTAGCTCGTAGAGAGGAAGGTCATCTAGCTGAGTTAGCCCAATATGATATTCCAGAATTGGATTTGGTGATTGTGGATTTGTATCCGTTTGAAAAAACTGTCGCAGAAACAACTGATGAAAGTACAATAATCGAAAAAATCGATATAGGAGGGATTTCGTTGATCCGAGCAGCTGCAAAAAACTATAAAGATGTAGTAGTCGTACCCTCGCAAGCAGAATACGCAATGATTTTAGATCTAATAAAAACAAAGCAAGGGCATACTGACTTAGCTGACCGAAAAGAACTAGCACGTAGGTCATTCCAAATTTCCTCTCATTACGATACAGCTATTTTTAATTACTTCGATACAGACAACTTAGCAAAAGAAACAGGCGATGAATCGAAGACCTATACATTCAAGCAAAGTATTTCAGATGCAACCGTTTTGCGATATGGAGAAAACCCACATCAACAAGGAATTTTCTTCGGAAAATTTGATGAAGTATTCGAAACACTTGGAGGTAAAAAAGTCAGCTATAATAATTTAGTTGATATTGATGCAGCCGTTGAATTGATGGCAGAATTCCAAAATGAAGATCCGACTTTTGCCATTTTAAAACATACCAACCCTTGTGGAGTAGCAACTCGTTATTCTTTGTTGGAAGCGTGGCATGCAGCATTGGAAGCCGATAATGTTTCTGCCTTTGGTGGGATTTTAATTTGCAATACAAGTATTGATTTATCAACAGCAGAAGAAATTAATAAATTATTTTACGAAGTTTTGATTGCTCCAGATTTTTCACCAGAAGCTCTAGAATTATTAAGCAAAAAGAAAAAACGTGTTTTATTAAAAATAAACAACTTCAATGTCAAGAAGACCATTTTTAAAACTTTACTAAACGGAGTAGTTCAACAAGATGGTGATTTAAAAACAGAAATCGCATCAGATTTAACTGTCGCTACCGTAAAGGCACCGACCGAAAGTGAAGTAATTGATTTACTTTTTGCAGCAAAATGTTGTAAACATTTAAAATCAAATACTATTGTTCTAGCGCGTGAAAATCAATTACTTGGAATGGGTTGCGGTCAAACATCAAGAGTAGATGCGCTTCGTCAAGCAATAGCAAAGGCAAAAGACTTTGGTTTTGATCTAAAAGGAGCAGCGATGGCAAGTGATGCTTTCTTCCCATTTCCGGATTGTGTTGAAATCGCAAAAGAAGCAGGAATTACTGCTGTTATTCAACCAGGAGGAAGCATTAAGGATAACTTGAGCGTTGACTTTTGTAATGAAAATGACTTGGCAATGGTGATGACAGGAACGAGACATTTTAAACATTAATATTTTGGACTTGGACTGACTATTATGAATTTAATTTTTGACATTGGAAATACTCGTACCAAAGTAGCTTTATATAAAGGTGAGCGATTATTGAAAAAAGTTATTTGGAAGAAGTGTGATTTAAAGGCAGTAAAATCTTTTGTCAAGAATAGGAAAATAACAAACGCAGCACTTTCAAGTACTGCAATTGTCAGTCAAGCGGTAGAGAGTTTTTTACAAGAAAAATACTTTTACATCCGATTGAGTCATAAAACGCATCTACCTATTACTAACAAGTATAAAACACCTGCTACCCTAGGAAAAGATCGTTTAGCAGGTGTAGTAGCAGCTTTTGGCATATTTCAAAATCAAAATACTCTGGTAATTGATGCTGGAACTTGCATTACTTACGATTTCATAGATGCAAAAGGTAATTATTTAGGTGGTGGAATATCTCCGGGGATACAAATGAGATTTGAGGCAATGAACGTTTTTACAGCAAATTTGCCATTAGTCCAAAAGAAAAATTCGAAGAAATTTATCGGAAACGATACTGAAACCTCACTCCGAGTTGGTGGCCAAATGGGTGCGGTGATGGAAATTCGGGGCTTTATTGAGGCCTACAAAACATCTTTTGGAAAGATTAACATAATTTTAACCGGAGGCGATTCTAAAACGCTTGCGAAATATTTTAAGAACCATATTTTTGTAAATAACAATTTAGTTCTTCGTGGACTAAACAAAATATTAAACTACAATGTCCAACTTTTGGAATAAGACTTTTCTAGGATTCGGTATCATTTTGGCTACTGCAATAACCATATTTGCGCAGCCAAAAGACAACTCTCCATACTCTCGATTAGGATTGGGAGATTTGACTGATCAGTACTTCGCAGCTCAAGGGGGAATGGGAGGATTAGGTGCTGCATTTCATGATGCATATCATATGAACATATCTAACCCTGCATCGCTTGCTCGCCTGAGAGAAGCAGCATTTGAAGTTGGCCTATACTCAGAGTATAATGTCTTAACAGATGCAACTGGGCAAAATGAACGATTGAAAACTTGGAATGGTAATTTGAGATATTTATCTTTAGGTTTTCCCCTCAAAAACCCCATAAATGAAGTGCTCGACCAAAAAAAGAAAAAGGTTCGTTGGGGCATGAATTTTACGCTTTTACCCTATTCCAATGTAAACTATAACATTCAAACTCTAACTAAGCAATCAGTTGGGGATACATTAACTTCTGTAAATTTCTCCAATCAAGGATCAGGTGGAACCTACAAAGTAATGTGGGGAAATGCCGTTAATATAAAAAACTTTTCAGCAGGAATAAATTTGGGATATTTCTTTGGGAAAATTGAGAATGATAAAATTGTAACCTTCCCAGATTATCAATTTTCTAATGATAATTATTTTACAGACGATTTTTTAGTTGGAGGATTTACGTGGAATCTTGGTTTGCAATATGATCATGTTTTAGCAACCAAAGAAGGTTCAACTGAACCAATAGAATTTATCACTTTTGGTCTTGCTGGAAACTCTCGAAATAAGTTCAATTTGACTCGAGACAGATTTTGGTCAACTCAAAACTCAACAATAGGTACTCTTGATACTATTTTAGCCGTCTCAGGATCAGAGACTTCAAAAAATACAGGTTATTTACCCGGAGAGATAGCATTAGGAATAATGTATACTAAAGTAAATCGATTAAGATTAGGTATAGATTTCAAATATCAATCTTGGTCAGAATATCTTAATGATTTAGTAGCAGCAGCAGATGCAGATCGAGAAGATGTTAACGTGTGGAGGCTTGGATTTGGTGGTGAATACGTGCCTGACTCTAGATCATACAATAAATATTTGAAAAAAGTACGTTATAGATTCGGAGCTTTCTACAGTAAAGACCCAAGATCAGTGCAAAATGATTTACTTTCAAAATACGGGGCAACCGTTGGATTTGGTCTACCAGTAATTCTACCTCAAGGAAAAAAATCATTTGTTAATTTAACTCTTGAAATGGGGCAAATTGGATTAGCAGACGCATTAAAAAGGACATATTTTAAAATTAATTTAGGATTTACATTAAACGATAATACTTGGTTTTTCAAACGAAAATTTAATTAAAAATGAAAGATTTACGAAAATTAATGAAGTTGGCTCTGCTCCTAGCAGTAAGTTTTTCAATTTCAAATACATCAACTGCTCAATGTACAACTTGGAAAGATTTAGAAGCTGGTTCTGTCGAAAAAGAAACAGCTGAGTCTAACTACCAAATTTACAAGGACCACCTTAAAGAAAAAAACTTCGAAGCATCTATGGTAGCTTGGAAAAAGTTAATGGATGTAGCTCCTGCTGCCGATGGGAAAAGAATTTCTCCTTTTTGGGATGGAATAAAACTTTTGAAAGAAGCAAATAAAAAAGAAACTGATGAAGCTAAAATTGCTGATAATAATGCCAGAATAATCTCTCTTCATCAACAATGCATAAAATGCCTTCAAACTAAAAAGGTAATTATTAGAACTGCAAAAACAGATGAGGCTCTTAAGGCAAAGATTGCAGATCAGAAAGCTCGTCAAGCTGAAGATATGTTTAGAACTATAAAAAGTCCTTCTGCTGATATTTATGCTGTAGCCAAAGAAGCTGTTGAGATGGGTGGTAAAACTATCACCTACAAAGCATTGCAACCATATGCTGCAGCTGCAGTAGCGTTGTACAAAGCTGGAACTGTTCCTGCTGAAGAAGCTAGACAAGTGCACGATTTATTGAATGAAATTGCTGATGATAACACAATAAGACAAGAGGAATTAGCTGAACAATATTTAGCTGAAGAAAATGCTAAGAAAGAAAAAAGGGCTCGCCAAATTTCTAAACTATACACTAAGTATAAAATTAGAATGAACAAGGAGTTCAAAAAAGTAGAAAGTGAAATCTTTGATTGTGAGTATTTCAAAGGAATTTATATGTCTGATTATGAGGAAGGAAAAGATGATGTTTCAATAGTAAAAACAGTCTATTCTCGATTAAAAAAGAGAAAATGTTCAGATGAAGATCCTTTCATAATGGAACTTAAAGAGCAATACAAAGTACTGGCTGCTGCTGAAAATGAAAAATCACAAGAAGAATTCAACAAAAATAATCCTGCATTCGTTGCTAAACGAAGATATGATGCTGGTGATTATACTATTGCTATCGAAAAATGGGAAGAGGCAATCGCTGCGGAAGTTGATCCAAATAAGCAAGCTACTTACCTTTTCAGAATTGCATCTACTCAAGGTCGTAAATTAAAGCAATATGCTAAAGCAAGAGCTACTGCTAGAAAAGCAGCTAAAGCAAAACCAAATTGGGGACGCCCTTTCATGTTAATTGGTGATTTGTATGCTTCAAGTGCTAGACGATGTGGGGATGACTGGAATCAAAGATTAGCAATTTTAGCAGCTATTGATAAATATAGATATGCTAAAAGTATAGATCCAGATGTATCAGAAGAATCAAGCAAGCGTATCAGAAAATACAATCAATCTCGACCTGAAAAAGCAGACGGTTTCTCTAGAGGAATCAATGAAGGAGCCTCTGCAAAAGTTGGATGTTGGATTGGGGAAACTGTAAAAGTATCATTCAAATAAACCTAAGCCTCAAAGCCAAAACATATTGAAAACCCTGATCCTTTAACATAGGATCAGGGTTTTCTTTTTAGTCAGATATCTAATTATATATATTTTTCATCTTAATAAAAAAAGACGAAAGTTTAACTTAGTTTTGGATTCGTAATTAAATATAAAAATATGAACCGGATAACACTTCTCACCATACTACTTATAAGTTTCTTATTCTGGATTAGTTGTGCCCCAAAGATTCAAGAACCTGTCGTTACTACTGAATCTGAAATAAAAATCGTTACAAAATTAGATCCAAATGGATGTATCACTTGGAATGAACTAGGAGCTACCAAAGCAGATCAAGTAACCGATAATTATAATATCTATAGAGATCGAATTAAGTCAAAAAACTTTAAAGCAGCCTATCCTCTGTGGAAGAATGTTTACGAAACTTCTCCCAAAGCCAATGGCCGAATCGATTACGTCTTTCGCGATGGATTAAAAATTTATACTGATTTTATCAAGAATACTTCTGACACTATTTTACAAGCAAAATATGTCGATTCAATGAATATGATCTATGAAAAAGCTCTTATCTGTTTTCCTGAAAAAAAATCATATTACTTGAGTAAGCAAGGGTATGAATACTACTACAAATATAAAGGAAGAGCTACTGATGACGAAATTTATGCTATGCTCAAAACTGCTGCAAAATTGGATGGAAACGAATCAAGAGTTAGCACAATTATTCCACTTTCATCACTCAATTATCGATTATACTCTGAAGAAAAAATCAGTATTGAAGATGCTCGAACTGTTCTAGAAAATATTAATAAAATTGTCAAATACAATGTAGAATTTACTGAAAATAAAAAAGAAAAAAATGCTTGGACACAAGTTGAACAGTTTACTTTAGAACTTTCTGATCGATATGAAAATAGTCAAGGATTCTACGATTGTAATTATTTTATTACCAAATATTACTCAGTCTATGAAACTAGTCCTGGCAATTGTGAAGTAATCGAAGAAATATACCGCAAACTAAAACGCTCTGGATGTGAAATAGAAAATCCAAAACTAGTTGCATTAGCTAATGCTTATCGAAATAAATGTAGAACAGTTAACCCAGATCTTCTTTGCGGAAAAGAAGCTTTAGAAAATGATCAATTTTTAAAAGCTATTGAATGTTATGAAAGATTTGTTAAAAGTACTGACAATCCAGAACAAAAAGCAAATTTTCTACTCCGTATTGCAAAAATTCATTACGCTCATACTCGTCAATTTTCTAAATCAAGAGCTGCTGCTCAACAAGCGATGAAAAATAAAGCTAACTGGGGCGATCCTCTAATTTTAATTGGAAAACTATATGCCTCTAGCGGCCCACTTTGTGGACCAGGAACTGGATTCAAAAGTCAAGTTGTTTGTTGGCCTGCTATCGATAAATGGAATGAAGCTAAAAGAGTAGATCCAAATGTAGCTCCTGAAGCCAATACATTAATTCGACGTTACGCGAAATACATGCCTAGTAAGTCTGATATTTTTTCTAGACCTGACATAAAAGAAGGAGGTACTTTTAAAGTAAAATGCTGGATTCAAGAAACTACCAAAATTAGAGCTGCTCAATAATAAAAAAAACACTAGATCATGTGTTTCTTATTATTTTCAAATCAAAAACCTCCATGAAAAATATTTTTCTATTCCTTTTTATTTTGATATTCAATTCATGCGATCGGGAAAGCTCAATAACTTCAAATAATAATCTTATAAAAAGACTTTCTGAAGATCAAGTAATCAATAAAGTAATGAATCAATTCATTAGTGAGCCTTCCAACCAAGACGATATAGATCGCAACTTGATTTTGAACCATATCATTGATAAAAAATTAGATATGGAATCAACACCCGAAGGTATCTACTTTCAAATTACAAAAGAAGGAATTGGAAACCATCCAGATTTAAAAAATACTATTATAACTAACTACCGTGGAACTTTTTTGGATGGAAATCTATTTGATTCAACACAAGGAAAAAAACCATTCACCTATCCTTTGAATAGGATGAATGATGGGTGGAAAAAAGCAATTCCATTGATGAAGTCAGGAGGTAAAGCAATTTTCATTATGCCATCAAAATTATGTTACGGCGAAAAAGGCTTTGGAGACTTGATCCCTCCAAACTCAATTTTAAAATTTGAGATTGAATTAATAGGCATAAAACGAACGAAGTAATACATCAAATAAGTTTCTTATATTTATAAAATATGCTTTTCTTTGTACTACTCAATCTCAAAATTTGGTTTATTTTTTATTTAAAATTAAAACTCATTCTCATGAAAACAATAGTTAACACTCTTTTTGCTTTAGTAATTCTATGTACTTTAACTATCATGTCTTGCACCGAAAAAAATTACCTATCTAAAAAAGATCTAGATTCATCAATGGTTGAATCTCCACAAACACAAGCAGATATTGATCGCAATAAAATCATCAAGTTTGCAAAATCGTCAAAATTAAAAGGTAATTTCACTTCAACCGGAATTTTTTATGTAATAGAAGAAGCTGGAACAGGTTTAGAAAGACCGAGTTCTAACTCTAATGTTACAGCTCACTATAAAGGAACTTTGCTTAACGGTAAAAAATTTGACTCTTCTTACGATAGAGATCAGCCACTTAAATTCAAACCTGGCCAAGTAATTAAAGGTTGGCAAGAAGCAATTAGAATGCTGGGTAAAGGTGGTAAAGGAAAATTTATCATTCCTTCTGCATTAGCTTATGGAGATAGAAAAGTTGGAGATGTTATTCCGGCAAATGCTAACCTAGTTTTTGATATGGAATTAATCAACTTTAAATCAGAGTAATATAATTTAGCTAAAAAAAGAGAAGGGCTGTTAGTACTTTTTGCACTAACAGCCCTTCTCTTTTTTTATCTAATCACAATCTCATCCAAGACCTCCTTACCACTAATTAAATTCTTTTCAATTGTCAATTCATCCATAAAATATTGGATGGTCTCTGCTTGTTCATTATCGCCTTTTTGTGCAGTAAGAGCAGCACTTAAGTCTACCATTTTCCCTGTAAGTTTAATAATTGATTTAGTGGCATTTGCACTTTTAATTTCCCAAATCCCACTTGCCATTGATTCAAATATCTCTCCACTACCGCCCTTTGTATCAGCATAAAGTTTCTCCATTAAATACATTGAAAACGATCCATCTGATCGCAAAATAATTGATCGATCCGCATAAAAACCTGAAGGTTCATAATCCATTTCGTTAGCAACCCGAATATCTAAAATTGGTTCTAAATTTGTTCCTTTTGTCTTCAAATCAATTGGATTCTCCAAAAGATTAAGTTTAATCTGCAACGGCTTTCCTCCTTCAAATAATAAAATTTCGCTAATTCCTAAATCTTGATACTTACTTCCATCATAAGCGCTATTTATTTTTAATTTAAAATTACTTTTCAAAGGAACCTTAAGGTCAATCTTTTGCCCAGCAGTAGCATCTCGCAAAGTATATTCATACAGCTTCCCTCCTACTTCACCTAAAGAAAAACCTTTAAGTCTCACATTCGAATTGTAAATATTTGGAGACCGCTGATAACCATTCCAAATTTGAATTGCATCAATATTAACAACTTGAAAGACCTCAAAAGTAAGTTGTTCATTGACACCAGATCCATCTGCACCTTCCACCCAAGCAGATTCTTTTCGATTGTCAAATAGATTACTAGAACTATATTTTGAATTAGCCTGAAGTGTTGAAGTTGTAATAATTCTTCCATTTACTTTTCGCGGAGGAATTAAATGATATTCCTTTCCAGATTTACCCCATATTTTTATGTTCTTTACTCCAATGGAATGTGATTTGGAAAATTTTTGAACAACTCCCTTTTTAGCATTATCTTCAATTTTAACCTCACTCATTTTATCTGTATCTCCAAAACGTATAAACAAAGACGAGTAAGCATCACCAATTAAAATCAACTTCCCCATTCCCCCATTTCCACACGGCACCTCATTTCCATATAAAATCACATCATTCACTGTTACAATTCCATCTCCTTTAGCTTCAATAATTTCTATTGCTTCAATAAAAATTTTATTTTGAAAACTTAGCATAATTCCTTCATCAGAAGCTGCTCCTTTTTTACTTTTCCAGTAAGTATCATCTCTTTTATCAAACATATAATCAACTTCATGATTATTAGAAGTGGCAGAAACTCCTTCCAAATATAGAGGTGTGCGTCCATTATCAGGAATAGTTTCTGTAGAATTAGAAATAATCGTATTAGTAGAGTTATTATTTGTCTTAGAATCTTCACAAGCAGTCAAAAACAACGTAAAAACTATTAAGATAAAAGAATGTACTTTCATCAATTGATTGATCTTTTTCATAAAAACAAATTACGATATTTTTTAATTGGAAAAACATTTATTTTTATTGAAAAAAGAAAATCCCGAGGTGTATTTTCATTAAATTTGTTTCATCAAGATTTTCAAAATTAAACTCAGAGTTACCATTCACCTCTGCAACTTAACCAAAATAAAAAAATGCTACGAACCAATTTTCCAAAAGCAGGCGAACAATATCTGGGAGGCGAATCTGATGGTTGGGAATATAAAACTTCTTTTACTGGAACAACGGTTAAAGATGCGTTCATCATGCTACAAAATTTTTTAGTAGATGAAGGCTACGAAAATGTTCCATTACCAAAAGATGCAAAAGAACTAATGTTTTTTAAAAGTCCTCCTAAACACCTACAGTTAAAACTATTTAACGAGAGAGGTTATTTCCACAACCCTATTAAGATTTTTTTCCCAAACGGAAAACGAAAAGAGAATACTTTAATACTGTGTATTTATAATGAAAAGTACAAAAAGCATTTGGTGAGATTTCATGGATTAATTTAATATCCCTCTACTTAATCATAAAAAATAAAACGCCCTTTCTTGCGAATGGGCGTTTTATTTTATTTGCCTTTATTAAAGGTAAAGCTATTTACTTAAGAAAATTAATCTATTGCCTCCTCTATTTGCGTTTGTGCTTCAGGTTTCATCTGAGGAAAAAATAATACCTCTTGGATTGAATGTTGATTAGTCATCATCATCGTCAATCGATCGATCCCAATTCCTAAACCTGAAGTTGGAGGCATTCCATATTCCAAAGCTCGAAGAAAATCTTCATCCAAAACCATTGCCTCAACATCACCTCGTTCTGCCAATTTTAATTGATCTTCAAAACGTTCACGCTGATCAATTGGATCATTCAATTCTGAATAAGCATTCGCTATTTCTTTTCCGTTGATAAATAATTCGAATCTTTCAACCAACCCTTGTGATGTTCGATGCTTCTTCGCTAACGGTGTCATTTCGATTGGATAATCAGTAATGTAAGTTGGTTGAATTAAATTGTCTTCTACTTTTTCACCAAAAATCTCATCAACTAATTTCCCTTTTCCCATCGATGAATCAATTTCAATATGAAATTTTTCACACACCTCTCGAAGTCCAGCTTCGTCCATTTTTGAAACATCAATACCGGTATATTTTTCAATAGATTCATACATTGTCATTCGAACATATGGCCCAGCGAAATTAATTTCTTTCCCATCATAACCTACAGAAGTTCCCCCTGTTACTTCCAATGCAATTTTTTCCAAAAGCGTTTCCACCATTTCCATCATCCAGATGTAATCTTTATATGCTACGTAGATTTCCATTGCTGTGAACTCTGGATTATGTGTTCGATCCATTCCTTCGTTTCGGAACATCTTTCCGAATTCATATACTCCATCAAACCCACCTACTATTAACCTTTTCAAATATAACTCATTAGCAATCCTCATATACAATGGCATATCAAGGGAATTGTGATGAGTCGCAAATGGCCGTGCCGCAGCACCTCCATGAATTGGTTGTAAAATCGGCGTTTCCACCTCCAACCATCCTTGATCGTTAAAATAATTCCGTATCACATTCATCAATTTAATTCTCTTGAGAAATGTTTCTTTAACATGCGGATTAACAGTCAAATCCACATACCGTTGTCGATATCTTAATTCTGGATCTGTAAATTCATCATGCTTATTTCCTGCTTTGTCTACCTTTACAATCGGTAAATTCCGTAAAGACTTACTTAAAAACTTCAACTCTTTTACTCGAATTGTCGCCTCTCCAGTTTGGGTCATGAACATTTCTCCAGTCACTCCAATGAAATCACCAATATGTAGTAATTTCATCATTTTGTCAGTCAATTCTATTTCTTCCTCGTCCTTACCGATCGTACCTTTTTTCATGAATAACTGAATCCGACCATTAGCATCTTGTAAATTAGCAAAAGATCCACGCTGTCCCATAAAACGACCACCTATAGTTATCGTTAATTTTTCAGGACTAAAATCTCCTAAAAAATCCGTTCGAAGAGTTCCAATATAATCGGTCAAAGCAACGGGCTCTCGATCCACACCCTCTCCCCATTCAACTGTTTCGGAAAGCTCTAAAATAGTCATAGTCTCTGCATCTTCTAACAATACATTTGTGCGAAATTTATTCTTCAATAAAAACTCCGTCAACTGCTCTGCTTTTACATTATCAAAATTCTTTATATTCTCTAACTCTTTGACAATATTGTGCCGAAAATCAGCAGAAGTAAAATCTGTTGACGAAAAATTGACTTCAAATTTTTCAGCAGGAAATGGATTGATTCCTAAATCTCTAATCGCCTGTAATGATTGACGACGTACGATCTCTTGTTCGCTTAACATATTTATTTATGGATTTAGAATATTTGAGTAATGTTTTTTTAAAAAATATACCCCAAATATCATTCGAAAATTGATTGCAAAAATAGATTTATTTGACTAAAGGAAGAAATAGCCAAAGGGGTATTTTTTCCCGCTAATTCTTTTGAGTTTTTTTTTGTTCTGATTTTATTTATTTTGACAAGTATTATTTATTTATTTTAATGAAGGTTTAATAATTCCAATTCTTAACTGTTCATATTCTTTTGCATAAAATATAACTCCTCAGAAATGATCCAAAAATTGAACAAACTTCTCAATAATATCTAGTAATTAAAAAAACTTCGTAGCTTGAAACTCAACCCCTTCATAACCTAACTGTTCTAACAAATAAAATGAAGGATCGTTTGAAAAAGATTTATTAAAATCTTCAAAAGCATCAAAATATTCTTTGTTCAAGTAAATCTTCAGGAATTTTTATAGGTCATCTGAAGAGTTTCATTCATTTTCTCTCCATTTTCGTAAAAGTATACATCTACAACAAAATAAGCTTTACTTCTTGTTAAATTTACACAAAGTTTTGAGAACCAAATTCAAAAAGTTATCTTTCGAAAAACAAACAATTAATTATTTTATTATGAAAAATACAAAACAAAACAATCTTCCTTACACCATTTTTATTGCTGCGGTAGTTTCACTAGGAGGTTTTTTATTTGGATTTGATGCGGCAATAATTTCTGGAGTTGTCGGTTCAGTCGAAAATTTATTTGGATTAAGTGATGCACAAACTGGATTTGTTGTGAGTGCACCTTCTTGGGCTGCTATGTTTGCTATGGTCACAGCAGGAGTAGTAAGTGATTATATTGGTAGAAAGAGAGTGCTAATCGCGGTTGCATCCCTATATGCTATATCTGCTCTACTCTCTGCTTACGCGAGCTCATACGAAATGCTAGCCATTGCTAGAATGGTAGGAGGGATTGCTTTTGGAGCCGCATTAATTTTAGCACCTATGTATATTGCCGAAATATCAAGTGCTGAAAACCGTGGAAAACTAGTTTCTATTCAGCAATTGAATATTGTTCTAGGATTTTCGGCTGCCTATTTTAGTAGTTACTACTTAAATGATTTAGGAGGAGGTACTGACGGAATGATTAATAAAGAAAATGCTTGGAGATGGATGTTAGGAATCGAAATGATTCCAGCTATTTTGTATTTCTTATTATTATTCCTAGTTCCTAAAAGTCCTCGTTGGTTGATGTCGAAAGGAAGAGATGAAGAAGCACAAACTGTCCTCAATAAATTATATGGTACTCAAGCAATTGCTCAATCCATTTTCCAAAGTATTAAAAATAATCTAACAGAAAAAGTGGAAAAGGTTTCATATTCCGAACTGCTCAAACCTTCCATGAGGTTTGTAATATTCATTGGTTTAGCTGTCGGAATTTTGCAGCAAATTACAGGAATTAATGCTGTCTTTTTTTATGCCACTTCTATTTTTGAACAAACTGGAATTGGAACTGATGCAGCATTTGCACAATCTGTAATTGTTGGAATCATCAATGTAGTATTTACATTATTGGTTATGTTTTTGATTGATAGGATGGGACGTCGACCACTATTATTAATTGGGATTGCTGGAGTAGCGATTAGTTTATTAGTGACCTCTTATGGTTTCCACCAAGCTACTTATAAGCTAACTCCTGAAAAAATTACTACCCTTGAGGGTGTTGACCAATCAAAATTAATATCTATTGCAAACATTACTTTTGAAAACGACGTAGATTTTAAAAATGCAGTAAAAGCAGCATTAGGAGAAAGCGAATTCAAAGCACATCAAGGTGAAATTATTCAGGCAGCAGCCAATATTAACCCATATTTAATTCTTTTTGGAATTTTAGGATTTGTATCCTCTTTTGCTTTTTCTTTGGGCCCTGTTATGTGGGTTTTATTATCTGAACTTTTTCCAAATAAAATCAGAGGTTTGGCCATTGGTTTAATTGGATTTATCAATTCATTTGCCAGCGCGTTAGTACAACAAATTTTCCCTTGGGAGTTATCCACCTTTGGAAATTCTATGACCTTTATGATTTATGGATTATTTGCGGTAATAGGCTTTTTCCTTTTCTTAAAAATATTACCTGAGACAAAAGGAAAATCTTTAGAGGAGATTGAAAAGCAATTTGTTAGAGACTAATCCTAATTCCTAGTTCAAATAAAAAAGTCTTTCTAGATTCTAGTTATCCAGAGGGACTTTTTTAATTTAAAATTGTGCCATTTTAAAATAGTACACCTGTTCCAAAAAACAATCCAAAAACATTTATACCTAAATTAAAACTAGTTCCAATAAACATTACAAAGTGATCATTTTGCTGTAATCGAAACCTTCCTGCCAATAAGGGTGAGACTCTCGGATTACTATCTTTGTCAAAAAGTAAACTCACCAAAGGACCTATTTCAAATTCTACTTTTGATTTCTCTTCAATACCTATTTTGAATAGTCTGAATTGTAATCCTGCACCTAGTGCTGGAGAAGCTCGTTCTGATATCAATTGATTATTTACTAAAAATTGTTTGGTCTCAATCGGTAAGTTAAAAAAAAACGGAACCCTCATTCTGTGATCAGGTCGTAATTCTCCAAAAAGTAAAATGGAACTAGTTGGTACTATTAATGCTTCCTCCTCTCGATAATCAATCAATTTACTATCTGGAATAAAAAGATAATTTGAACCGAAACTTAATTCAAATTTTCTTTTTTGAGAAATAGAATCCTGAGCTTGAGCTTTAATATTTTGACTAATAAAAATACAAGCTAGCAATAAAAATAAATTTCGCATTCCATGTAGTTATTTTGTTATTAAAAAATCACCTCCAACAGCTATTAAATTTTTATTCAAAATCAATTCTTCGCAATTATTGAATTGTATCAGTTATTTAAGTTTTTTCCGAGAAGCATTAAGCATTGTATGCTGTCTTTTTTATCTCATTAACCCACACTAAATTTTTAAATAAAAGTTGCTTCTTTTTACGATCTGCTTTCGAATCTATTTGTCCAATAAATTCACTCTCGTAAAGTAACGGCAGACTAAAATAACCAAACTTTCTTTTCGCCAATAGGGTATAACATTCCAATAAATTTTCAAAATTTAAAACCTCTTTTATCCACATTCGCTGAATCAATTAATTATCAAATGGTGATAAAATATGAAATTGCCTTTTTATTTTCTCATTGGAAAAACCAGTCAAGGCTTTTAGTAATGAAAAATAGGTTTCGTCCTCCGAACCTCTGATCTCATTAGGTTCTAACTCTCCTGACTTAACCATACCTTCCAAAATAACTCTTAATTTCTTTCGATCTATATTTAATGAAAAGCCAATTTCTCTTTCTTTTTTAAAACCATATACTCAAAAATTTTTACTGATTAAATATTTCAAATATTCCTTCTCAGTTGGCACTCTTGTATTAACACTTCAAGATTTTATTCGTTCTGCTAGGTCATATCTTTTTTGAAAACCTTGCCGCTCGACTATAATTATTTTGCCTTCAGAAAAGAGTTACATTTTAGCTTGATTGATGGGACTTTTCATCCAATATATAGCTGATTAATTTTTTTGTTTTTTAAAGTCTCGAGACATCAATGGCCCTTCAGCTTTAATTCGATCTAGAATATTTTTCGGATTTTTCTCGTACCAAAAACCATTTCCTTTTCCCGCCTATTTTTCCGAATTAATGAATATCTAAAATCTTCTATCGGCAAATAACTTACAGCATTTACCCAATAATCAAATACCTTTTTTCTTTTACAAAAATTTGTATTTCATCAATTTCATAATTTGGATCTCGAGTCCAGAGGACGTGGTGATGGGCTCGTCTGATAACTGAGATGGTATCGATTTGGATGTATCCAAGGTCTTGGATAACATCTAGAGTATTTGGATTTTTTCCGAAATCAAATTGATTAAATAGGATGAATTGCCGGGCTGTTTTTAGGTCTATTTTTTGCAAGTGGTTTTCGATTTTTTTTAAGAGGAACGCGGATACTCCGGATCGAACGGACTTAATTTGATTTAATAATTAGAAGTATTATTGATTTTGTCTCATCAATAAAGAATTATATGGTAATCCTTAACAAGCTTACATTCGCTAGAACTGCGGAATCTGTATTCCATCTCTCTAAGCTATCTTCGTTTTTTCTTATTCCTGTTCTTATACTTTCTCATCACTTTATCATTATGTCGCCCATTTAAAATAGTTTTCTTGTTATGCTTCTTTTTGTCAGCAATCAATTTCTCAATCAAATCCTCTCTCCCCATTGAGGTTAACTTATCTTTAATCTCTTGAAAATTCTCTCTTTTATGCCAAAAGAAAAATAAATGTTGCTTCTTTTTCTCCTTCGGAGAGATTGCAGTATAAACTGGTTTTAAAGTATATGGATGTAAACCTGTATAGTAAATAATAGTCGCAACAGTCATGGGTGTTGGTGTAAAGTCTTGCACCTGCTCCAATTTAAAACCCATCTCTTTTGTCTCAGCAGCTAGATTTGCCATTTCTTCTTCGGTCGATCCAGGATGACTACTTATGAAGTAAGGAATCAATGGTTGTTTCAATCCATGCTTTTTATTATAAAATTCGTACTTCTTCTTAAACTCATGAAAATGTTTGAAGGAAGGTTTTCTCATCATTTTCAAAGTTGCATCAGATGTATGTTCAGGAGCTACTTTTAAACGGCCACTAACATGACAAGTCACCAACTGCTCCATATACTCATCTTCACTTCCATCAGAGTTTTTATTATAACTATCCGCCAATAAATCGTATCTAATCCCACTTCCTACAAATGCTTTTTTCACTTTTGGATTAGCATCTACTTTTTTATAAATATTAGTCAATGGCTTATGACTAGTATCTAAGTTACTACAAATCACAGGATGAATACACGAAGGTGCTACACATCTATCACAGATAGATTGCACTTTTCCTTTCATCCGATACATGTTGGCAGATGGTCCACCAAGATCAGAAATATAACCTTTGAAATCAGGCATTTCTGTAACCTTCTCCACCTCCTTCATGATTGACTCTTCCGATCTACTAGAAACAAATTTTCCTTGATGAGCTGAAATAGTACAGAAACTACAACCTCCAAAACACCCTCGATGCATATTAATTGAAAATCGAATCATCTCATATGCTGGGATTGAACCCCGTTTTTTATACTTTGGATGAGCCTGTCGTGTATAAGGTAAGTCAAAGGAAGTATCAATTTCTTTTTCCGTCATGGGAGGATATGGAGGATTGACGATCAAATTATAGTCACCACACCCTTGAATCAATCGTCTAGCATTTACTTTGTTAGATTCTTGTTCGATAGTTTTGAAATTAGCTGCAAATGATTTTTTATCACGCAAACATTTTTCATGAGAAGAGAGTTCAAAATCTTCCCATTTTTTCACCTTCGGTAAAACTTCTGATCGTGGCGAAAGTACCGCTGTCTGTGGAATATTTTTCAAATTAGAAAATGGAACTCCTCTTTTCATCAAACGAACGATCTCCCGCAAAGGCATTTCTCCCATCCCATAAACCAGCATATCTGCACCACTCAAACTTAAAAAATTGGGAAATAATTTATCTGACCAATAATCATAATGAGTCACTCGCCGCAACGAAGCTTCGATCCCTCCTACCAGAACTGGAGTATCCGGGTAAATACTTTTTAATATCTCAGTATAAACTTTTCCTGCATAATCTGGTCGAAAACCTGCTGCACCTCCGGGAGTATATGCATCAGTCGAACGTCTTCTTTTACTGGCAGTGTAATGATTAACCATTGGATCCATACAACCGGAAGTCACTCCAAAAAACAAATTTGGTTTTCCTAATTTTTTAAAATCACGTAAATCATCTTGCCAATTAGGCTGCGGTATAATCGCTACCCGCAATCCCTCACTTTCCAAAATTCGCCCAATCACTGCAGAACCAAAAGCAGGATGATCCACGTAGGCATCACCTGAAATGATGATAACATCAAGGTCTACCCATCCACGCATTTCTACCTCTTTTTTAGTAATTGGCAGCCAATCTGTTACTGGTCGATTTAAGTCCATTTTTATTTTTTAATTAAATTTTGCTTGTAAAGATACGACTAAAACATAAATCTATTTAGAATGTTTCAAGTCTTAACTTCAAAACTATTATCCCAACCCTTTCCTATTTATCCACTAAACAATCTCCAAACCATTTATCCATTTCATTTAATCAACTTTACAATACTTCGTATTTTTATGGGGGGGGGATATGTGAAGTTATAATTACTCTTTTGATAGTTTATCCAAAATATATATTTTGGAACAGAACTTAATATTAGATATATATTCAAACCGATTGAATTTTTTACTTACTTCATAAGTATCACTTCTCCCTATGGCATCTTTAAATTAAGCTGAAAAAAAGATGGAACCTTCATCTGTTAAGACATAAAACCTATTGGCTTTAGTATTTTAAAAAATTAAAATTGGTTATGATTACCCATCCTGAATCCGTCCGATCGACTGCTCAAATACCAAAACCTTTTTAGAGAATAGCTCTTGTATTTAATGGTCTTAATAAATAGAGAACACCTATTTTCCACTTGGTAAAACACGAAGGTATAAAAACCTCTGTATGCACCAATAATTGTAAAATAAAATTCCATCGATTAAAAAACTGCATCAACCTCTTAAAACCCTATCAGACAAATCCTTCCGCAAACATCTATTGTAGTTTTGTCTAAGAGCAATTAAAGATAATCGTCTTTTGATTTTCGGCAATTTCAGTTGAGGTCGAACTTAGCATTACAAATAACAATTTGAATAAAACCTAATAACTAATTTAATCACTCGTATTTTTAGTCGTTTGTAATTTCAAAAATCCATATTCAATTTCTCGATTTAACAAACCTTCATATCGCATTGACATTTGTCCCTCCTCTTTCAAGATAGAGGTAATACTTGTAGTACAAACCACATCTTTCCATTTCATCACTACATCAAAATTAGCATGACCTTCTCCTCCATTTCTATGGAAATCAAGAACTGCATTTTGGTCAATCATTTGATTTTCTCTTTTCCAATCATCAAACCAGATTCGTCTTTTCTCTTGCCACTCTTCCGTGAATAAAGTGCAAGAAGACCAAATATATTGTTTTGAAGTATCTAAATGTGCAATATGTTTTTCCTTTTCATCCCATCGAAACTCATATAATCTTCCATCATCAAAAATAATCATAGTAAAAGGTTCCATTCCATCAAACTCAAATTTTTCAAAAAAATCATTTGCTGTTGGGTACTTAAAAAAGTCCAATGCCATAATGCCTCGACTCAATCGATAAGGTGGACGATGTTTGTGTTTAATAAATGCACCATTGAGAATACACACCAACTGATTTTTATTAGAAATAGAAATCCAAGTTCCATTTGCCAGAGCATCTTTAGGATATAATAATACTTTTCCTTCGATGCTTTTTTCTATCACTCCTGTTGCTGAACGCTTGGGCGCTTCGTCTCGATTTGAAGTAAAAATGAAATTATTTTTCTTCGTTGGTATATAAGTTACGGTACACATTTTTAATAAATAGTTATATCTGGTATTTGTGAAAATCCAATCTGGAATTATAAAACTTATCCATTTTAAACATCTAAATAGACAAACAAAAATAAACACGGTTTCTCCTCATTGAGAAACCGTGTTTATTTTATTTTATTTTATTTTGAAAAAAGAAACCCACTATTTAATAAATCTCATTCTATAAGGTGGAGTAATATCTCCTTTCTTAATATTTTCAATTCTTCGTTTCACTCTTCTTTTCTTGAGTGGTTTTAATAATTCGGTAAAAAGAATTCCATCAATATGATCATATTCATGCTGAATCACTCGAGCAATCATACCATTAAAAACCTGCTCATGTTCTTCAAAGTTCTCATCATAATATCTTAATTTAATTTGAGCAGGGCGTTTTACATCACCTCTAATATTTGGTATACTTAAACATCCTTCTTCGTAGTCCCATTGCTTTCCTCCTTCTTCAACTTTCTGAGCATTAATAAAACATTGCCTCATTCCATTTACTCCTGTTCCATCGCCATCATCCAATTGCTTTGTATCGATCATAAACATTCGAATCGCTAAACCAATTTGAGGAGCTGCTAAACCAACACCCTCTGCATTGTACATGGTTTCCCACATATTGTCAATCAACTCCTTTAACCCAGGATAATCTTTCTCAATTGGTTGTCCCATCTTCTTCAAAACAGGTTGTCCTATTGCATAAATCGGTAAAATCATTACTTATTTTTTAATATTAATTTAAGTATTAAGATTTTATGTTATAAATGTTATGAGTCCATTTTAACCCTTGTTCTCAAAACAAACTAACTTAAATCTCAACTATATATGTCCTAGATAATCTTGTAAAATTAAAATCGCACTCACCTGATCAACCAGTGCTTTATCTCTTCTTTTCTTTTGTTTGGTTCCCATCATCAAAATATATTGCTTTGCATCATAGGAGGTATAACGTTCATCATGAGTTTCAACTTTTATATCAGGGTATTTTTTTTGCAATTTGCGAATAAATCCAACCACTAGGTGTGCAATTTGCGAGGGATTTCCATCTTCATGCATTGGCTGACCAACAACAATACATTCTACCTCTTCCTTTTCTAGATATTTTTTCAAAAATTCAAAAATATCTTTATTAGCTACTGTATCTAAACCAGTGACTATGATCTGTAATGGGTCGGTGGTAGCTAACCCAATTCTTTTTGTTCCGTAATCGATTCCTAATATTCTTGCCACGCCGCAAAAATAGGAAATAAAACCCCTAGCCCCTAGAGGGTAGCCTTTTTTCTTTACCATTCAATAACCGAAAATGGATTTCATATAAAATCAGATAGTCTAATTACAATAAAAAACCATCACGAATGATAAAAGGCCATCCCAAAACTGATATAAACCTCCTAATACTAATTTCCGCTTTTTTGTGGAAAAGTTTCTAAAATCTGATTCTTAAAATAGAATATATGGGTATACAATGAAAAGTTTCTAGAAATTCGAATTTCAAATATTAACAACAAAATAAATTATTGATTGTTACAAGAAAAAATTGTCCGCTTTAGCCTAGAAAATTTTATTCACCTAGGTGCCCTATCTATTGATTCTTTGGAGTTTAAAAGAATAAAAAAATCCAACATATACAATGTTACCCATTGTAAATACTTAATTTAGGATGACAGAGACTGGACACATAAAAATTGTATGCCAAAAATAAAAAATACTAAATGATTTAATATAAACGTTCAAGTATTTCAGTTCTAGAATAAAAAAAAGTGTCCCCCTTTACACATTCGTAAAGGAGGACTATCCCAAAACCGTTTTATCATAACTTCTGAAAATGAAGTTTCCAGAAATACTTTTTTGAGTTTAAAAAAGCCCCCCACCAAAAGGTGAAGGAGACTTATCTCTAAACTGTTCGTCTTTGTTTGTCGGAAAGTTTCAAGTTCCTATAACCTCTATATCTATTTCATAAAATAAAAGTCAACCCCCACTTTTGCAGAGGAGGACTTTTATAAATTTTTATGAATCTCTAAACTGTTCCGTTATTATGACTGATGCCTCTATCAAAAATTAAGACGTAATAGTACTGGTAGCAGCGTTATTCAGCTAAAAACACAGTAAAACTAGTCTATTCGACAACCTTATCCGTTCAATTCTTGCATCAGAATTGCTAAGTAATTTATTTTTGACTAAAATCAGGGGAGTAAAAGTATCCCCCTCTACTTTCGCAGAGGAGGACTATCCCAAAACCGTTTATTATTGATACTCTATTTTTTTTAGAGTAATACTATTCCTAAACCTTACTGCACTAGCTTGAACTGAAAAAGCAAACACAGAAAAGTGTATTTTATATTTATATAAATCTGAGCAACATTTAAATATATTACCCAAAAAAATTTCTTTTTAAGTTAGTATGATGTGGAAAGTGTTTCGAAGTATGATGTGTTATGAAGATAAAAGTAATCCTTTAAAGAGAGTTAAGCAATCGATAAATTCCCAATTGTTAAAACTCACTGCTTATTGTATTCCCCTCCAGAAACACCAAGGCAACGTCAAATCTTATTAAAATCAATGTTAAATAAATGTAAACCATGGCATTTTGAATAATCCATGATATAGTTTTTATCTAACGTCTGATGCTGAAAACCTATTTAATAGTTAGTATTTTTTCCACAAAAAAACACCCTTAGTTCTGTTCACTTTAACAGAAAGAAAGTCATTTATAGGATATATTTGGTTTAATATTTAACTAAAAAGAAAAATATTAGAACAAATAAAACTTCTATTAACCAAACAAGTGCACACAGCGTGATTGATGGTCTTAAAAAACATAAACCTTTTTTAGCTTTGAAATTTAGCAACAATGGAGTTTATCATAGAAGATGATAAATATTTGTTACCAACGGGAAGGCTAGACTGTCGTCGAAAAACTAAGAAAGAATTTACTAACTACAAAACGAGTAAGAAAATTCTATTCATTTGAATTTTTGAGACTGTATTGGAAGTAAAATAAAAAGAAAAACTCTTTCTACAGAACTCCGGTTTATGTTCACGGGACTGATTTCTTTCTACAATTTTCTTTTAAATGTAGATTATTTTATGTTCATATAACATTGCAAATATAAGGCATATATTCAGCCTACCAATACCCTTTTTACGGTATTTTATTTATATTAATTTAACTTATATGACTTTACAAGATCTATACTAATCTGATATTCAACTTCTTATTTTACAACATTCTTGCTATCGTCTATAGCTAAAATAAAAAAGACCCTCCTAAAAAAGGAGGGTCCGGTCATAAAACCGTATACTGAGAAATGCTATAAAGCCATATTTGAGTAAAGCACCTATGGTAGTAATATCATTTTACCACTTACTTGATGCTTCGAGGTTTTGACGTGGTAATACAACACGCCAAATGAAAAATTCGCTTCTTCCTCCAAAATAAAACTCTGTTTCCCTTTTGAATAAAAAGAATTATAAGTTTCTAATAACTTCCCTGTAATATCGAAAACGGTTATCTCAACATTATCTTCCTCTGGTATGTAAAAGTTAATTGAAGTAGATTTCTTAAATGGATTAGGTGAATTTGGATATAAAATTAACCCCTGATTTGTAAAGTTATCTAATTCATTTCCAAATTGCAGATCAATATTATACTCTACCCCATTTGAACCATATGCAACAGCTAAAGTTTGTTTTGAAGTTATATCAATTACATCTTGAATATTTAAGTCTTGTAATGCAACAAACTTAACTTCAAACCAATTTACCTTAGTTTTTAAATTTCCATTTCCAACCTTATCCCATGAAAAAGTAATTGCGCCTTTTTCTAAAACTGTATTTCCAAAAAATATATTTTCCATTTCCTTCACCTTCACAAACTCTATCAAGTCTTTTTCAAACGAGAGGGTAAATTGCCATGCTGAAAAGTCTACTGTGGTCTCTGTTTCAAAAACGAGGCTAACCTCCTCTCCTTTTTTAACCCAGGAATTTTGGGTTTTGAAGATTAAGTTTCCTTCTCTATCTCTATATTCATTTGTTGAAAGGTTAGGTGTTGCATTTTCAGTTACATCACCTACTTTTATGGCTACAAAATCTAATAGATCCAAATCGGTACTCAAATTTTGAATATCCACCGTTTCTGGAAATGCTTCATTTAATGGATCGTTAGGATTTACAAATACATAATTCGCATCTACAAATCTCCATGATGGAACTCCGTTAGGAAATTCAGCTGTATTTAATAAAATCAAATTTCGAATTTGTGCTAGATCTAAAGCCGTCAACTCACCAGAATTATTGACATCTCCAGCTATTATTTTATATGGCGAATCCAATAATTCTAATCCTAAAATATGATTTCTAATTTTAACAATATCAAAAGTTGTGACTCCATTTAGAGGAGTGTTACTTTTTCCTGGTTTGAAGTTGTAATTTTGATACATAGGCAAATTCAAGTTAAATAGACCATTAGAATTTGTCATTTCCAAAACTTGCCCGTTATTAACGTTCACCACTACTTCCTCAATTCCATCTCCTTGCTCATTGTCAATAAGTCCACTCATTACAGCTAATTGAGCTAATGGCACTCCACAAATTCCAGAAGAAGCCGTCATTACAACATCAACCACACAAAAATCACAATTCCCTGCTTCATCACAAGCCCATACTGCCACACTACTTGTCCCAAGCTGATCACAGGTGAATAGTATTTCAGTAGCAGTGGGTGGAACACTTGGATTATTTAAAGAATCAAAAACTACTGAAAATGTTAAATCATCAAATGAAGAACAATTGTCAAAAGTTAAACTATCACTCACAAAAGTTGTAGCTGCTAACATTAACATTCCTTCTCCATTACCAACTGGCATTAATGGAGCTGAAATACCTAAGCAAACTGGCGTTGGTTTTTTATCATCTTCAACTATAATATTAATATTATGAGAAGTGATTGCATTTCCACAACCATCATCTAAACTATATGTGGCAGAATAATTTCCAATTCCTACGGTGAATGGACCATATCCATTCCCCCCTAAATCTGGACTTGTAACAGTTACCGACACATTTGGACTACAGTCATCTATATCTATTTCCGCAATACTAGGGATAGTAACAACACCCTCACAATTAGCATCCGCACTAATGGTTATATCCGTTGGTGGATTTAATAAAATGGGTGCATCGTTGTCTGTGACCATAATTATTTGACTATGTACCCATACACCTAATCCATTTTGAGTTAAATCAGGATCATTTCCAGCTTGACACCAATCTACTACTACCCATTTTCTAAAAATCTTAATCGAGCTGCAGCCTCCAGTCCCCATATTAAAAAACAAATCCATAGGTGGATTAATTATACCAACATTACTGCATGAAGAATTATTCCCTAAGATTACAGTTGGTATTCCAGTATTTATTGGATCTACTAATGTTGGGTCATTTTGATAATCAATACAAGAAATAGCATTTACTCCCATCAAATCTGCTGGGAATTGAATATCGTCTGCATCATTTGGATCTGTATTTCCAGAAAAAGGATTTGAATTAACCACATTAATTGTTTGATAACAGGAGGATGTCTGACCTTGTGCATCAGTCGCTACCCATGTCCTTTGGATAGTCCCCGTTCCACAATTAAGTGTACCTGTATTGAACCAGGTAATATCTACTGCTCCACAGTTATCCGATCCCAAGGCCATTCCTAATGCAACAGCGGAAGTATCTGATCCACACTCAATCGTTTTACTTGGGGGACAAATTATCGTCGGATTTAATTTGTCTTGAACTTGGACTTCAATCATACATGCATTCGTATTCCCAGCAGCATCTGTCAACCTCAACTCTACCAAAATTATTTCTCCAATATCGCAACAAAGGAAATCTACCGAACTAGCAAAGGAAGTTCCGGAATTACAATTAGACGCCATTCGGCGAACTTCATAATTGATAATACCACAATTATCTGTACTTCCATCATCAAAAACCAAAGCATTGACTGTAGCAGAACCTAAATTATTCAAGGCTATAATTGTATTTTCATCACAAATTGGAGTAGGAGCTAAATTATCTTCAACAGTCACCGTCATATCACACATCGACGTATTACCACAAGCATCATTAACAATGAAGGTTATTGTATGTGTACCTAATGGAACATCATTTAGAAAACCGCCATTGGTATTTAAATTTCCAAAATCACTTATAATTTCTACAATAAAATTACTTGAACTACAAGCATCTAAAATTCCTACAGCAGGTACATTGACATTAGCCGTGCATGAATTAGAAGAGGTCTCAACAATAACATTACTTGGACAAGTTAGCACAGGAGCAGTGTTGTCGGTTAATTTAATTGTTTGATATACAGTATCCAAAAATACATTAGCGCAACAATCGAAGATATAAAATGATCTCAAATATTTCTCTTCATTTCCACACATCCCTCCTAATAATGGAATATCCTCATAAATAACTTTTATATCGCTACATAAACCTGAAATATTTCCTGGACTTAATTCTATATCTACAAATGTTCCATTATTATCAAATGAATAAACAGGATAACCTAAGTTTACTACTGAGGTATCAGGCTGATTCGAGGAATTACATTCTAACTCTACTAAAGGAGGTGGAGTGATAGTAAATCCTGTAGTAGGAAATCTTAAAATTGTAATTGTTTGGACACAAGTATCCATATTTCCAAAATCATCAGCAGCGATCCATGTTTTGACCAAAGTTGCCTTTTTGAGTGGATCTACTTGGCAATCAACTAAAGTCAAAACGCTATCTAACAAATTAATGGAAACATTTTGACTACAATTATCTGTAGCAGTAATTGGAATTATTGGACCTCCAAAAACATTTCCCAATTCTTCAAAACAATAAACACTTACATCTCCACAATCAGCAATCACTGGATCAGAATAATCTTCTAATCTTGCTCCGCCCCAGCATTGTTCCTCACCTCCATCTATAGTATTATTCCCATTTATATCATTAAAAACGGTCACTTTAATGGAGTCTCCAATATTTAAATTATTAAATAAATTCACATTAATCAAAACTTCACTTCCCTGTTCGATAAAATTATTATTCTGATCAGTAACAATGACCTTTAAACTATCCGTACATACAGATGGTAATGTATTGTAATTTGTAAGAAATTGTGATGGATTAACATTAAAGGTACAGTTTTCGTCAACGGAAATATTTACTGCCCCGTTGCAAGCAAAAGTTACTGTACATTGCGCCCGCAATTGTTTAGGAAAAAAAGAAAATAATATTAAAGTAAAAAAAAGTAGTCCTTGGATTTTTTCTTTTTTTGAAATCGAGTTTAATGGGCTTCTTGGGTTTAGGGACAGGATTTTTCCTCCCTCCAGTTTTGAGATAAATTTAGTGCTCATAAAATACAGTTCTTTAGTTATTTAAACGGTTTTATAAAAAATTAGCTGAAAAATGAATTTCAACTTGATATTCAGCTAGCAAAATTCTCCTTTAAATAAAATGAAAATTACTAATCTGACTAAATGAACTATGACTGCTTTTTAACTGTTTTGGGAAAACTAAAAATGCGAATTGCACTACTAGTTTATAATGTGAAAGAAACAAAACATAATATTTTCTCTTATTCAAAAAAAGAAAAAATGTGACGTGGTTTTCAATAGGAAAAAATAAAAAGAAAGGGAGTCTATAACTAAAAAAATGAATCGATTGATCAATTTGATTTAAATAAATAAAAGAAAGGAAAATTTTAGTGACAATATTTTGATAAAAAAAACACTATAAATCAATGGATTAATTGATTTTTCAAAAAAAGTCTTTTTAATTATTAGAAAAAAAATAAGATATTGATTTAAATGGTTTGGAAAGCAAAATATCACCTTTCAAGTTTTACCTAAAAAACATAAAAAAGCCCCCCTTCAAATAAATGAAGAGAGGCCATCCCAAAAACCGATTTTAAAGCAAGTTTAACTAGTCCTAAAAAACTAATTTTTTTCCTTTTTGAAACTAGGTGAGTAGAAAGTCTACTCACCTAAAATCAACTTTAAAACTTATCTAGGGAAGAGAAGTTAGTATCCTAATCCAAAGATTAGTCAACCAAAATCATCTTCTTAGTTGCTGTTTCAGTAGCTGTTTCCAATTGGTAGTAAAGTACTCCAGTTGCATTGATTCCAGCTCTGTTTACATTTACAGAGTTAGCTCCTTTAACTGCGTCCATTTCTATCAATCTTAACGTTCTACCTGATACATCGTAGATTGTCAAAGTAACCGATCCCGCTGCTGGCATGTTGAAACCAATTGTAGTTTCTGCCTTGAATGGGTTAGGTGTATTTTGGAATAATTCGAATCCATTTGAAACTGATGTTCCGTTGAATTCTAATACTACGTTGTATAAATCAGAACCATCATATGCTTCACTCTCTGTATATCGAGAATTGATACTTAATAATTCTTGGGTGTTTACTGCTGTGGTAGCAACAAAAGTCATTGAGAATAAAACATCTCCGTTTGTTACAGATACTCCTTCATTTGAGTTCCATGAAGTAGTGATTACCCCTTCGTTCAATTTAGTCAAACCAAAGTTTTTAGTACTTAATCCCTCTAAGTTAGAAATTACGTCAACAAATTCTACGCTGTTATCAAATCCTAATGTGAACTGGTAACCTGCGATATTTTTGAATTCATTAGCTTTAAAATCAACAGTAAATGTCTCACCTGCAGCAACTTGAGTAGCCTCTAATGAAAGAGCCAACTCACCTGCAAATGTTCTTGTATCAGATCCTAATAAGTTATTTGGTGTAGCTGAACCATTAACATCTCCAACTTTAATAGCTGTGAAGTTTGCTGGTACAGTTGAACCATCCAATGAAATGAATTCTGGGAAGTCATAAACATTAGTTCCAAATACATGATTAGCATCTACAAATCTCCAAGAAGAATTGTTAGCTAATTCATCATCAATGTGAAGAATTAATGCTCTCAATTTAACGATATCCAATGTTGTAATTGACTGAGTGTTATTTGCATCAGCAGCAATCACTTTATAAGGTGAATCTAATAATTCAGTTCCTAAGATATGCTTAGAAATCAATACTAAATCATAAGTAGTTACACCATTCAAGTAGTTAATGTTTTTCTCTGGAGTTACATCGTAATCTCCAGTAGTCATATTGAATTCGTAAACACCATTAGAACCTGTTACCACTGGTAAATTCATACCTGCATTATCAGTTAATGTTACTGTTACTTCTTCTACTACCTCTTGGTTCTCGTTTTCTATTGTTCCTGTAATTGGTGTTGCAGTTGGATCTACACAAGCTCCATTAGGATCTTGTACATTGATGAATGTTGAACAGAAATCAAAGTTTCCTGCCTCATCAGTTACATACAAACTAATTGGATATAATCCATCTGCTGGAATATCATCACAAGTAATTGTTATGTTATCATTATTTACATTCTGTGAGAACGAGAATGCTAAATTAGCATAATCAGTACAGTTATCATAAGATGAACCTGATTCGAAATCAGATGCATGTATTGTTACTGCTCCACTTGATGGCATTACTGT